>Ga0164318_10000291_pt1 | contig 35891 bp, 27 predicted proteins | sample GuaBasSedimGuay9_FD_113734 | JGI IMG/M metagenome (GOLD analysis project Ga0164318, IMG submission 113734) | Subseafloor sediment microbial communities from Guaymas Basin, Gulf of California, Mexico - Guay9, Core 4571-4, 0-3 cm | ecosystem: Environmental > Aquatic > Marine > Hydrothermal vents...
CAATATTTTCTCAAAATCCTTTGCATATAAATCATTTAATTCTACAACAATAGAAAATCTACTCTGTAAACTTGGAATCAAATCTAAAGGGGAACTGTTATTAAAAGCCCCTGCTCCAATAAATAAAATGAAATCTGTAGAAATCGGACCAAAGCTTGTATAAACTGTTGCTCCTTCCAATAAAGGCAAAAGCTCCCGTTGGATACCTTCTTTGATATTCTTCAATTCATTATCAACAAACACATTCATTATCAATTTATCAATATCATCTATAAAAACAACCCCATTTTCTTGAACATCATTAATAGTTTCATCTATCAATTCCTTAGAATATTCTTTTATATCTGTTCCTTTATAAATTGTCTTTTTCTCCATCGCACTCTTAACAAGTTGCTCCAAAATAAATTTAATATTTTCACCAAAAGTGCTTGTTGTATATAAAAAAGCATCTATTTTCACAAAAGGCACATTAAAAAACTGCACTAATCTTTTAACAAGCTCGCTTTTCCCGACACCGGAAGAACCAATCAATAAAACATTATCCGGCCTAATTTCATTTCTAATATCATCATCTATTTGCAACCTTCGCCATCTATTTCGCATAGCAATAGCTAAAAATTTCTTAGCTTGTTCCTGATTAACTATATAATTATCAAGAAATTTAACAACATCTATTGCTTTAATATCTTTCATAACTGAACTGCTTTAATGTCTTGTATTAAAATAGACATATAAAATACTTCCTGAAATAATACCAGATAATATAGCTAATTCATTTACAATAATATCATCAAACCCAAAATATCTAATTGGTAAATAAAACTGTATCAACTCATCAAATAAACCAATTAAAAATAATCCTATAAAATATAAATATCTATTTTTAAAATTTTTATAGAAACCGACAAAATTATAAAACGACATAGAAATTATAAAATAAACAAACAAATGAAAATATGTGGCTGGAACTTTTATAGTCCAGAAAGCTATAAATAAAATTCCTATTGAAACAACATAATAAAGTTTATATTTAAGTGATAATTGTCTAATTTTATATAAGATATAACCAAAAAACAAAACAAAAAGAGAGACACTAAAATAACGAAAATAAAAATTAATTTTAACTCCCAATGTTCTATAAAGATATTCCCAAAACAAAGGAACAATTCCCAAAGTATAAAAAAGAAGTTGAATACAAAATAGAGATAAAAATAAAAAATACAGCCCCAATTTTTTCCTCTTATCTGTCTCTTTTTTTATCAAAAATAATAGATAAGTGATGCTAAAAATAAATAAAATACTTAAAAAATATCTTGAAAAAACAAAAGACTGTGTTAAAAAAGGCGTTATAATTTCTCGAGATGATATAAAAAAATTAACAACATTATCCACTATCCCAGCTTTTTTATTATTCACAGGATCTATATAAAAAATCAATCTTCTACTCTTTAATTCTGGGTGTCCCTCTGGATATACATAAAAAATCCATGGATTATATTTAGATAATGTATTCCACAAGCCTTTATAAAAAGGTCCAAAATTATGTTTGTTCCCAAAAACTCTAAACTTACCATTCATCTGAAGTTTTCCAGATCCTACTCTATATTCTAATATATACCATATAGAATCAGGGCCTGTCCATTCTCCCTTTATAGCACCATTGAAACTACTAAATTTTATATGATCACTATTCTGCGGTATTAAAATAATTGGTTTTTTTAATTTTATTCCAGAGATTACATTCTTTTTTTCACTCTTAAATTTTTTAGCCAATATATGGCATTCTGAGTTTATTTTATTTAAATAAAATTCATATTTTTTTGCAATATTTGGGACTCTATCAATAATATTGAGCTGTTCTAAAGAATCCTCTTCTTCATTATACAATTCAAAATATATTGTATCTGGACTGGAAATACGAATTAATTTATAGCTTTTATCAAAAATTGCCTCTAAATATGTTTTAAGCATATATTTTTTAGCCTGGTAACCTCCGAGATTCGTTTCAGCATATAATAATCTATTTTTATATAATTTAGTATTTTTTATAATCTTCATTAAAGAAATCCCCTGCAAATCATTAACAGGTGCCAGATGAAAATAATCAATCAAAGTAGGAAATATATCAATTTGAGAAACATTTACATCAATTCTTCGATTTTTATATAAATTCCCGGGGAATTTTATTATCAACGGTATATGAGAAATTTCATTATATAATTTACTCTTTAATGAAGTAGAACCATGTCCTACAAAACCATGTTCTAATAGCTCCTCTCCATGATCTGCTGTAATAATTATTAATGTACTATCATAAATTTTTTTTTCTTTCAATAATGTAATTAACGGACCTATAACTTCTTTATCCAGCTTCCTAATCTGGCCAGCATAAAGCTCTCTTATCCAATTAACATCAGAGGGGGCAAACTTTATCTCATCATAGTGAATTGTTGGCATTGTTGTAATCTTTTGAAATTTATTCCTGAAAATAGAATCTGGCTTTAAAAAATCATCAAAATCAGAAATTAAATATTTTTTATCATATTCATACGGCAAATGCAAATCTCTATGATGAAACCATAAAAGAAAAGGATTCTCATTATCATACTCTTCTATATACTTGAATAAAATTTCATTATTATTTTGTAGATACTTATCTCTATTTTTATAGCTTCTATCAAGCCCTAAATTTGAAAAATTTTGTATAACAGTCAAATAAGAAATATCTTCACATACATATCCATATCTTTTAAAATATTCAAAAACAGTGGTTAAACTATCTGGAATCGATTTTCCCCGTGCAGTCACATTATGTACAGTCGGATACATCCCTGTTAAAACAGAAATTAATCCCGGAGAAGTCCAGGCAGTAGTAGAATACGCCTTCGTAAATAAAACACCATCTTCTGCAATTCTATCAATATTAGGGGTTTTAGATATACTACTTGAATTATAACAGGTCAAAAAATCTGGTCTAAATGTATCAATAGTTAAAATTAAAATATTATTTTTAGCATAAGAAATATTTATAAGCACAAATAGCAAAAACCACAAAAAACTATTTTTCATAACTCTTTTTTATCAAAGAGGTTAAATATTCTTGAGGTTTAGAAATAACTTCTCCTGTAATAGTAAATTTATTTAATTTCAATAAATTTAGTCCATATTCATAGCCTTTAAAAATATTATGCAAATACTCTAAAACATCTTCAATCTCATCTGATTTTTCATAAAGATATTTTCTGGCATCATCTGTAAATTCCATTGTTATATTATATGTATTTTGATATTCATCAATAAACTTATATAAAGCAGATAGAAATTTTACTTTTTTAATTTCCACATTACTATTCTGGGCAATCTCTAATGTAACATAAAAATCCTTAATATCATAAGAAGGTAATTCTTTTTCGTAATTAATCAAAGATTTTTCAATAACACTGACTAATGCTCTTGCTCCTGTTTTCTCCTTAGCTGCAAGTTTAGCATAATATCGCAACGCATCGTCTGTAAATTTTATATTAATTCCATAAGATGCAAAATCTAATTTTTTAGAATTAATTATACTACTCTCAGGATTTTTTAAAATCTGAAATAAATCATCTTCCGTCAAATAATTCAAAACAGTTTTAACCGGTAATCTACCAATAAATTCCGACTCAAAACCATATTCAATCAAATCATCATTTTCTACTAATTTTATATACTCAACTTTTTCTTTTTCAGAAGTCAAACTCCCTGTAAAACCTATACCCTGCTTACTCTTTTTTCTTTTAATAATATCTGCCAGACCATCAAAAGCACCTGAAACAATAAACAAAATATTTTTTGTATTAATTTTTTCCTTTTTGAGCTTACCGGATCTTTGAATCTCCATTAAAGCTTCCATCTGTGAAGCAATGTCATGTGGAACCTTCAAATTTACTTCTGTTTCTTCCATTAATTTTAATAAATTCCTCTGAACCCCAGTTCGAGAGACATCCGGACCAGCTAAATTCCTACTTGATGCTATTTTATCAATTTCATCAATATAAACAATTCCAATCTCTGCAAGCTTTATATTACCATCAGCCTCTTTTACTAAATCGCGTATAATATCCTCCACATCTTTTCCTACATAACCTGTTTCACTAAATTTAGTTGCATCTGCTTTAACAAAAGGAACTCCTAATTTATCTGCAATTAATTTGATGATAAAAGTTTTACCAACTCCTGTTGGTCCTATCATTAAAATATTATTTTTTACATTACCGATCAATTTTCTACTAGCATGGGGATGAGTCTTCAAATATTTAATTCTATGAAAATGCGTGCAAACTTTTGTAGATAAAATATCAATAGCTTCCTTTTGATTAATAACATATTTATCCAAATAAGCTGATAATTCCTTTGGTGTAATATCAAAATCTATATCCGGATAATCTTCATCTCTGTAATATGGCTCTTGTTTATCTGAATCATCAACATCAACAAATGGTACTGCATCGCTACCATATTTCTTCTTTATAAATTCAGATAATTCCTTCTGTATTTTATAAGGATCTAATTCTGTCATTTTTACCTTCCTTTTAAATTAAAACTTACCCAACATTGTTGATTCTTGTTCTCTTATTTAATACTTTTAAAATAAAAAGTCAAACACAAATACCAAATTTTTATAGTTAAACTACTAAAAGAAAAAATTGTTTCAATTATATTGGAAACTATATATTGACAACTACCAAAATTTTATTATAATCCTAAAAAAGGAGATAACAATGAAAGAAAATAAAATAAAAATACTAAAAGAAATAATAAAAGAAATTGAATACAACCTTGAAAATAAAAAATATTCACAACTTCGCACATCAATAAAAAACTTACATAATTTCGCAAAAGAAAACTGCGATTTTGAAATTGCTGACCCAATCAGAAAACTTTATGTTGAAATATATGAAGATGACTTCAATATGTTTTTCATTGAAAAAATGTTCTATAAAATAAAAGACCTCATCAATAAAATTGATTCCTCAGATGAAATACCGACAGAAAATAAAATAGACAAAATTCCCAATATATTAATTGGAGAAGATAACATTATTAATCAAGAATTTCTCAAAACTATCCTCCACAACTTCAATCTAAATTTCAAAATTGCAAAAGATGGCAATGAATTTATAAAAAATTTAACCGAAAATAATTATGATATTCTAATATTAGATGAAAAACTCCCAGATATAACAGGTATAGAATTATATCACAAAATTCAACAGAAACAAAAATATATTATTGGAGTACTTATCAAATCAAATTCAGAATTAAAATTAGAATTTGAAAAGTTAAATTTACACTTTATCTTCGAAAAACCAATAACAAAAAACAATATAAATAAAATTATAGAAATATTTAACCAAAACAATATAAAGTAAAATTTTTCATTAATAGAATTTTAAAATCTCTTGACATCTCTTCTAAAAAGAATTACATTTAATTAAACAGGTTTTTTAAATGAAAAAAATTAAATTTAGAAGATTTCCCCATCCAGCTGATATAAAAATAAGGGTCTATGGTGATTCTATAAAAGAAATTTTTATAAATACTCTCTATGCTTTAAAAAAGCTATGGATAAATAGGCAAACTCCCAAAAATTATATTACAAAAAAAATAGAAATAAATGCTAAAAATCTGGATTTTCTTTTATATAAATTCATAGAACACCAAATTTTCTTATTAGATACAGAACTATTAATTCCTATAGAAGCAAAAGATATTATAATAACAAATAATCAAAAAATTAATGCCTCAATAAATTATACAAAAGCAGACAGTCTGATTATATACACAGGAATTAAAGCAATAACATTAAGTGAATTTGAAATAAACTTAAAAAACAAAAGAAAATACTTTCAGTTTGTATTAGATATATAAGTGGAGTATATTATGAAAGATATAAAAATAAAACAAACAGGGCATTATGAATATACAATTGAGAAAACTAACAATATGAAGGTGCCTGTAAAAATTTTTACAAATAAAACAATACTTCAAAGTATAATTGAAGATGGTGCTTTAGAACAAGGGATAAATGTAGCCACATATCTGCCAGGGATACAACAATATTCTATACTATGTCCAGATGCTCATAAAGGATATGGATTTTCAATAGGAGGAGTTGCTGCTTTTGATTTTGATAATGGAATTATTACTCCTGGTGGAATAGGTTTTGATATAAATTGTGGGGTTAGAATGTTAATAACAAATCTAACTTATAAAGATGTAATGCCTAAAATAGAACTGTTATTAAATACCTTATATAAACATGTTCCTGTAGGTGTCGGCAGTCATTCAAAAATAAAACTAAATAAAAAACAAATGGATGATGTATTAAAAGAAGGAGCATATTGGGCATATAAAAACGGCTATGGAGAAGAAGCTGATTATCTACTAACAGAAGAATCCGGCTATATAAAAAATGCCAATCCAGATAATGTATCAAAAAATGCAAAAAAAAGAGGAGAAAACCAACTTGGAACTTTAGGCGCTGGAAATCATTTTTTAGAAGTCCAGATAGTAAAAGAAATATATAATAAAAAAATAGCAAATATATTTGGTATTGTTGATACTGATCAAATAGTTGTATCTATACATTGCGGTTCTCGTGGACTTGGTCATCAGGTGTGTTCTGATTATCTACAGAGAATGGAAACAAAATTTCCTGAAATAATGCGGAGCCTTCCGGAAAAAGATTTAATATATGCTCCTATGCAAACAGATATTGCAAAACAGTATTTTTCAGCAATGGCAGCAGCAGCAAATTTTGCATGGGCTAATAGATTTATTATAGCTCATTTTGTAAGACAAAGCTTTATAAAAGTTTTTGGTAATAAAACAAAATTAACAACTCTTTATGATGTTGCTCATAATATAGCAAAAATAGAAAAATATAACATTGATGGCAAAGAAAAAAAATTAATTGTTCACAGAAAAGGTGCAACAAGATCATTTCCAGCCGGGCATCCGGCCATTCCGGATAAATACAAAACAGCTGGTCAACCTGTATTAATCCCCGGAAGTATGGGAACTGCTTCATACGTTCTTGTGGGAACTGTAGAAGCATTAGAAAAAAGTTTTGGTTCAAGTGCTCATGGCGCAGGGAGGCAATTATCGAGACATCAAGCATTAAAAAAATTTAGAGGAGATGAAATAAGAAAAGAGCTTTTAGAACATAAAATATATATAAAAGCAGCTTCAAGAAGAGGTATAGCAGAAGAATCTCCAGGTGCGTATAAAGATATTGATCAAATTATTGAAATTACAGATAAAAATAAATTGGCAAAAAAAGTAACAAAATTAATACCTTTAGGTGTAATAAAAGGTTAATAAATAAAATTGGAGGTTTTATGAATAAAAAATTAAAAATTGCATTTGTTAGTTCTGAAGTTGCTCCTTTTTCTAAAACAGGTGGACTTGCCGATGTGTCCGGTGCTTTGCCTCAAGCTATAAAAAAATTAGGGCATGAAGTGAAAATCTTTACTCCCCAATATAAATCTATCTCTGAGAATGTCCCTAATTTAGAAAATGTCTTTAAAAATTTAGAAATCCCCATTCTAAACTATATGCGTCCATGTGAATTAAATAAAAGCTTACTTGGCAATACTGAAATCTTTTTTATAAAAAATAATGATTTATTTTTTAGAGAAGGATTATATGGTTCAAAAGATGGAGATTATCTTGACAATGCAGAAAGGTTTATATTTTTCAATAAAGCGGTAATAGAAAGCCTTATAAAAATGAATTTTCAACCTGATATAATACATATAAACGACTGGCAAACAGGACTTATCCCTGCTTATATAAAAGTTTTAAAAATGTATGAAGATTTTTTTGCAAATACAAAATTTGTTTTCACAATACATAATATTGGATATCAAGGATTATTTTGGCATTTTGATATGCCTTTAACTGGACTTCCATGGGAAATATTCAATATCAACGGCATTGAATATTATGGAAAAATTAGTTTTCTAAAAGCAGGTATCGTTTATTCAGATCTGGTCACTACAGTTAGTAAAAAATATGCTCAGGAAATTCAAACCCCAGAATATGGTCATGGTTTTGAAGGTATTTTGCAAAGTGTAAGCCATAAATTAATAGGAATATTAAATGGTGTTGATTATAGTGAATGGAATCCAGAAACTGATCCTATTATTGCAAAAAATTACAGTATCAAAAAATTATCCGGTAAAAATACCTGCAAAAAAGATTTATTGAAATATTTCAAGTTAAAGTATGAAAAGGACATCCCTGTTATTGGAATGATAACAAGATTAACTGTTCAAAAAGGAATTGACATATTAATGCCAATTTTAGAAGATATTCTAAACAATAATGATGTCTACTTCACAATTCTCGGTTCAGGAGATGTTAAATATGAAAATTTCTTTAAAGAAATAAAAGAAAAAATTCCAGAAAAAGTAGGTTTATATATTGGCTATAATAATGAACTTGCCCATAAAATAGAAGCTGGCGCTGATATGTTTCTAATGCCTTCTTTATATGAACCTTGTGGGTTAAACCAAATGTACAGTTTAAAATATGGTACTGTACCAATAGTAAGAGCAACAGGCGGGCTTGATGATACAATAGAAAATATAACCATTGATAATAACAATGTAACCGGTACAGGATTTAAATTCCAGAACTATTCTTCGGATGAATTATATAGCACAATTATTAAAGCTCTCGACACTTATAAAAATAAAAAAATATGGGAACAAATTATCAAAAATGGCATGCAAAAAGATTATTCATGGAATACTTCTGCAAAAGAATATGTAAAAAATTATTTAAAACTATTCCAATAAAAAAAAATTTAGCAATATAAAAAAGGGCAGATTTTTCTAATCTGCCCTTTTTCTATTTATTTCACTATAATTTCATCCGCAAAAAGCCATGCTGTACCACCAGCACCTAAATGCCATGGTGGGCAAACACCTCTATTTTTAGCGAAAACTTTGATGTATCTTGCTTTTTGGGGTCTAAATTTAACATAAAAATCTTTTACAATAGAAGCAGCTTCTCTTTCAGGAATATCATTTTTCATTTCACCAACTTTTTCGAAATTCTTTCCATCTACAGAAATATAAAATTCAACATATTCAGGCATAAAAATCCATGATCTCATATCCTGAATAAAACCTATTCTAATCTCAGATACTTCTTTTTCTTTATGCATATCAACAATAGCAGATAAATCCACACCATGATATCCCTGCCAATCACCGGTTCTAAAATTATTCGCTCCTCTTATTCCATCTATTAACGAATTTGGTCCTCCAGCAGGATATTGTTGAGAATATGGATGTTCCAATTTAATTGTCCAATCAACAGGAACTACAAAAAAATCTGCTTCATCTATATGACTTTTTTTACCATTTTTGTAAGCAAAAAATTTAACTATTGTTGATTTATTAACTTTAAACGGCTTTTTATAAACTTTAGATTTTAAAGTTGGAAGTTCATTACCCAAAGAATAATAAATTTTTGAACCTTCTTCAATAGTTGCAAGCTCAACTTCTGTATAATCAGAAAAAGAACGTGCTCCTTTCTTTACATAAGGATTTATAGTTATAAAATTTGATGTTATTTCGCTTACAGGAATATCACCATTTTTAATACCCCATGATTTCGATGGATTATTACTCATAAAAAATTCTATTCTTTTGCCATCGATTAAATCAAAGTGATCAATATAAGATTTTAAATAATCTTTACCATCAATTTTCATCTTATCAACATAAATATTGTTATCATTATTATTATGATAAATTAATTTACATGTTTTCCCATTTTCAAGATGTATAAAAACAGAATCAAATAAAGGAGAACCTACTTCATATGTAGTTTTTCCAGGACATACAGGATAAAATCCCATTGAACTTAATACAAACCAGGAAGACATCTGTCCACAGTCTTCATTACCAATCAAACCGTCAGGTGAATTCTTATAAAAGTTTTTCATAACAAATCTGGCCCTTTCTGCTGTCTTCCATGGGCTGCCAACATAATTGTATAAATAAATAATATGATGACTGGGTTCATTTCCATGCGCATATTGCCCAATAAGTCCTGAAATATCTGGTTGATCAATTCCTTTTAGATCAGAAGATTCTGAAAATAATTGATCAAGTTTTTTTTCATATTTTTCAACACTACCATATAGTTTAATATGTCCACTCACATCATGAGGAACAAAGAAATTATACTGCCATGCATTTGCTTCAGTATAACTAAAAGAAACCTCTTTAGGATCAAAAGGTTCTTTAAATCTTCCATTAAATTTTGGTCTAAAAAATCCAGTTTCAGAATCAAATAAATTCTTATAATATTGAGCTCTTTTTATAAAAGTTTTATAATCTTCTTCTTTGCCAATTGTTTTTGCAATTTCTGCAATACACCAATCATCATAAGCATATTCTAAAGTTTTAGAAACACCGGCCCCTTCTTTACTGGATGGAATATAACCATACTTTTTATAATATTTCAATCCAAATTCGTCTAAATTCGCACTATGTTTCATAGCCTCAAAAGCAGTAAAAATATCAAAATCCCTGATCCCCTTCATATAAGCATCTGCAATAACAGGAATAGAATGATAGCCAATCATAACATTACTCTCATTAGAAGATAATTCCCAGACTGGTAATTTACCACCTTGTTTATAATGAATCAAAAAAGTTTTAATAAAATCGACTGTTCTTTTCCTATCAATAATTGTATATAATGGGTGAGTTGCCCTAAATGTATCCCATAGTGAAAATACAGTATAATAATCAAAACCAATTGCTTTATGAATTTGGAAATCCATTCCTCTATAAGAACCATCAACATCAGTATATATATTCGGAACAATTAAAGCATGATACAAAGCAGTATAAAAATTAATCAAATCATTTTTATCTTTTCCAAATACTTCAATTTTATTTAATTCTTTTTCCCAAATATCATCTGCTTTTTTAACAGTACCATTAAAATCCCACCCTGGAAGTTCATTTGCCAGATTTAATCTGGCACCTTCAATACTAACAGGAGATATTGCAACCTTAACATATACAGGCTCATTTTTTTTAGTTTTATAATCAATAACTAATTTTATATTTGTTCCTTCTGCTGAATTTCCATCAATTGCTTTATTATCAATAAAAATAGTATAATTTTTTATAGGTTTAGAAAAAACTGCTGCAAAGAATACAAACTGTGAATCAGCCCATGATCTTGAAATTCTATACCCTACTACCTCAGTATCACTCACAACTTTTAACATAGATTCTAATACTTTATCTCTATGTTTTAAATCTAACAAAATATGAGATTTTTTAGAATTTGGGAAAACATATTTATGAAAACCAACTCTATAAGTAGCGGTTAATTCTACACCTACTTTATAATCATCTAAAAAAACTTTATAATATCCAGGTCTTGCCTTTTCATTTTTATGAGAAAAGCGAGATCTATAACCAGAATCTGGTTTATCAGGTGTTCCAGGATCTAACATAACATCACCAACTATAGGCATTATCAATATATCGCCGTAATCTAAAATACCAGTTCCGGACAAATGAGTATGAGAAAATCCAATAATAGAACTATCTGAATAATGATATCCAGAACATCCATCCCAGGTAGACAATCTTGTATCAGGCGATAATTGTACCATACCAAAAGGCAAAGTAGCGCCAGGATAAGTATGTCCATGCCCACCAGTGCCTATAAAGGGATTGACCAATTCTGTCTTTTTTTGATATGCAGACAACAAAGTTGCTACATAAAAAAATACACCAATCATAAACAAAAACTTCTTCATAAATCCTCCATTTTGGAATGTTAATTCATTTAATTAACATTATTAATGTAAATAAAATTACCAAAAAAGTCAAGTAATATTAAAATTATGGAACAAACAAAATAAAATTATTGTTATTAACTAATAAAAATAAGAAAATTTCCTCAAATTGAAATAAACAACACGCCAATTACAAAAAAGGAGGGTGGAAATGAGAAATTTATTTAAAGGACTGAGTGTGGTGGGTATAATCTCAATCGGAATCATAATTGGACTGGTAATTTCTGGCAATTTCGATTTAACAAAAAAACAATATGCTCAGGACAATAATTCTGTAGCTAATTATGAAAAAAAAGAAATAGATAATGATTTTGTTGAACAACTCAATTCCGCTTTCACTAATGCTGCAAACAATGCTCTCCCTTCTGTTGTTACAATATCAACTACTCAATTAATAAAAACTAATAATTATACTAATCCTTTATTAGATGATTTTTTCAGAGATTTTTTCGGCATTCCTTACAACCCAGGTCCAAGAAAAGCCCATGCTTTAGGTTCCGGAGTAATTGTTGATAAAAAAGGGTATATTCTAACTAATAATCATGTTGTCGAACATGCTGATTCTATTAAAGTTACATTATTTGATGGTACAGAAATTGAAGCAAAATTAATCGGTAAATCAAAAGATTTCGATATTGCTGTTCTAAAAGTAGATTATAAAAATTTACAACCTATAAAAATTGGAGATTCTGATAAATTAAAAATCGGAGAATGGGTACTGGCAATTGGCTCTCCTTTTAGCAAAAGCTTAAGACATACAGTAACTCAAGGAATCATAAGTGCTAAAGGAAGAAATCCTATCTTCGGCAATTATGATAAATTCGAAAATTATATTCAAACATCTGCTGCTATCAACCCGGGCAATAGCGGTGGAGCCCTGATAAATCTAAAAGGTGAACTCATAGGTATTAACACTGCTATTGTATCCAGTTCAGGCGGTAACCAGGGAATCGGTTTTGCAATTCCTATTAATACTGCTATGAAAGTAATGCATGACTTAATTGATAAAGGATATGTAGTACGACCGTGGCTCGGCGTAAAAATCGGAGATATTACTCCTGCATTAGCAGAAGCTCTAAATTTAAAAAGCCAAAACGGTGCATTTGTTCAAAGTGTTGTAGATAAATCTCCTGCAGATAAAGCTGGTATTAAAGAAAAAGATGTTATTGTAAAAATAGATGATCAAAAAATCGAAAATTCTTTCCAGCTCAAAAATATCATAGGTTCTAAAAATCCTGGAGATAAAGTTTCATTAACAATTATTAGAAATGGAAAAACTATCAAACTTGATGTAAAATTAGAAGAAATGAACAAAGATGAAGTATTAGCATCTGATTCTGATGCTATAAAACCAGAAATTATTGAACAACTTGGAATTAAAGTTAGTAATATAACTCCTTCATTAAAACAACGATATGGATTAGAGAATGATGAAAAAGGAGTTGTTATTATTAATGTAGATCCAAGATCTATAGGAGCCAGTACAGGACTCCGTGAAGGCGATGTTATAAAAGAAATTGGCAATATGGAAATAAAAAATATAAAAGACTATAGAAGAGCCATTGCAAAACTTAAAAAAGGGAAAGCTTATATCTTCTTAATTAAAAGAGGCTCAGATTCTTTCTATATTGGAATAAAAATACCTGAAGATTAATAATCCCCCCTATTAAAAATAAAAGGAGTGTGTAATCTCAAACGCACTCCTTTTTTATTCTTGCTTTTTTCTTTATATTTTTTTGAAATTAGCAAATTTTATTATGCGGGAACATAAAAAACTCTTTCAATAGTATTTTATAATTTCTCTAATCTATAATAAATCTATTTGAAAATACAGGTGAACAATTCACAAAATTACAAGGTAAAAAATTTATCCTTTATTTTTCTAAGCTAAAAACAAAAAGTCAAACATTTTATATCTATATTTCCCATATATCAAATCCCTCACAAATAAAATAAAAAACTGATTAAGGAAAATTTAATTATAAAAATATATTAGTTTCAATCCTTAAAAAAGAAGCAAAAACTAAACATTTACTTAATTTTATCAAAATTTTTTATAAAAAACTGAATTTTTTCATACTCCATAATTTTTTGCAATTTTCATTCTCCGCAAAAATTTTAATACATAAAGAATTATTAACTTATTTTTTATTTTTTAATTACACTAAAAATTTCTTATCACCATTTTTACCCAAAATTTTCAAATAAAAAGTTTAATCTGTTTTTATTGAATAAAAATATTAACGGATGTCTCATTTTTTTCCAGTCACATTTTTTTATAATATTGACAAACAAACAACTTATTATTAATTTATTTATATGGTAAGGAAGATTAAATATGATTATCAAAAATTTTATAAAATTTTTTCCCGGCGATCAATTAGATATAGAGCAAAGTAAAGAAAAATTTGATCTTATTTTAATATTTGGAGACAGAACTATTTTAGAAAAAGAAAATTTCTATGATGAAGTAACAAATACTTTTAAGAGTAATCATTTTTTTGGTTGTTCTACTGCTGGAGAAATAATAAACAATAATGCCCTTGAAAATACTGTTGTTTTTACTGGAATCAAATTCAGTAATACAAAAATAAAAATAATCAAAGAAAAAGTAAATTCTTCAGAAAATAGCTATGCTGCAGGAAAAAAATTAGCATCAAAACTCGAACAAAACAATTTAAAACATTTATTAATCTTGTCCGAAGGCGTAAATATAAACGGTTCAAAATTATTACGGGGCATCAAATCATGTTTGTCAGATGATGTTGCTATAACAGGCGGCTTAGCAGGAGATTATGATAAATTTCAAAAAACAACTATAATAGCAGATGCGCCTCCTGAAAGTAATATTATCGCAGGGATTGGTTTTTACGGCGATAATATTAAAATTGGATATGGTTCATATGGTGGTTGGGAACCATTTGGTCCCTACAGGCTCATCACAAAATCAAAAGGTAACATAGTGTATACCATTGACAACAAACCTGCTCTGGAATTATATAAGGCTTACCTGGGAAAATATCATAAAAATTTACCGGCATCTGCTCTTTTTTTCCCATTAGCTTTAAAAAGCTCTAAAGGGAACATAGTACGTACTGTATTAAGCATAAACGAATCTGATGGTTCGATGACTTTTGCTGGAGATATGCCAGAAGGAAAGTTATGTCGTTTTATGAAATCAAATTTATACAAACTTATTGAAGGTGCGGGAATTGCTGCACAAAATAGTATCTCTTCTCTTGATATTAAAAACAATGCCCTTGCTATTTTAATAAGCTGTGTTGGCCGCAAACTGCTTCTCAAACAACGTTCATCAGAAGAAATAGAAGAAGTCAGTAATATTCTTGGTAAAAATACATATATAACAGGATTTTATTCTTATGGAGAATTTTCTCCTTTTAAGTTTGGTGAAAAAAGCAAATTACATAATCAAACAATGACTATAACTGTTTTATATGAAACAAATACATAAATTACTTAAAAGGCAACTGGAAAAACATTCTATTAATATTAATGAACTGCCGCCTAATATAAAATATTTTATAAATGATATCAATCTAACATATATTGATTTTGAAGATGATAAAGAATTGATTGAAAGAGCATTAGAATTAAGTTCGCAAGAACTTTTAGAAAAAAATTTTGAACTTAAATCTATTTTTGAAACTATACCTGAAATTTTATTGAAAACTGATTACCAGGGAAATATTTTAGAATATTACTATAATAAAAATATCAATTTCTACAAAAAGCTCTCTTCTTTATATAATAAAAATATTTCATATATCTTTCCACAACAAATTAAAAAAAACATTCAAAAAATATTAACGAATACTATTAAAAACAAAAAAATATTTACTTTAGAATTTAGTACAAATAAAGAAAAAAATTTTTGGGAAGCCCTTTTTATTCCATTTTTAAATCGTCAGGTAATCATAATTATAAAGAATATAACTGATAGAAAACAAATAGAAATAGAGCTTATAAAAAATGAACAAAAATATAAAAGAATTTTTGAAGATATACCTATAGGATTATATAGAATTGATAAAAATGGTGTGATTATAGAATCAAATCCTTTTTTTGCAAAATTAATGGGGTACGAAAATGCGAAAAAAATTATAGGAAAAAATGTCAATGAATTTTTATATGAAGAGGATCTCAATTATTTAAAATTAAGCTCAAATTTTTTTCAAAATTTTAAATCTTTGGAAAAAAAATATAAAAATATAAACGGGAAAATCATCTATACTATTGAAAATATAAAATCGGTTTCTGTAAACGATGAAGTAGATTATTTTGAAATTGTAGTGGAAGATATTACAAAATTGAAAAATTCTGAAGAAAATCTTTCCAGAGAAAAAGAAAAATTATCTGTTACTCTGGAAAATATAGGAGATTGCGTTATCACTACAGATACTAAAGGAAATATTTTACTCGCTAACAAAACTATCAGCAATATAATAAAGGCAAAACCAGATGATATTATAAATAAAAATTTCTTCGATTTATTTCCATTAAAAAAAAATAATGAAAACATTAATATTCAAGATATATTTAAAAAAATAAAAGAACAAAAGACAATATTTAAACTCCCCATAGATACTTACCTTTTAGATGAAAATAATAATAAAAAATATATAGGTGGAACTTTCTCTCCTATTATTTCAAAAAATGATACAATTACAGGTATTGTCATTATTTTAAAAGATATAACAGAATTTAAAATTGCAGAACGAGAACGCCAAAAAATGGAAAAACTGGAATCTATTGGCATTTTGGCTGGTGGAATTGCTCATGATTTTAATAATTTACTAACAATTATTCTTGGAAATTTAGAACTTGTCCAGTTATTTAGTCAAAACCCGAAGGCTTTAGAAAAAATAAAAATTGCTAAAAATGCTACTCTAAAAGCAAAATATCTTACCCAACAATTATTGACTTTTTCTAAAGGTGGAACGCCTATCAAAAAAACTGCTTCTTTAAAAAATATCATTTTAGATTCTGCAAAATTTTTATTAAGCGGTAGCAATATAAAATTTTCCTTCTCCTTTGACGAAAATTTATACCCGGTGGATATTGATAAAGGACAAATCTATCAGGTATTCAATAATCTTTTAATTAATTCTATACAAGCTATGCCAAATGGTGGAGAGATATTTATCTCCGCTCATAATGTATCAGGCGAAAAGATTAAACATATTACTGATACTCACTCTCCTTATGTAGAAATAACCATAAAAGATACAGGTGTAGGAATACCAGAAGAAATTTTAAATAAAATTTTTGATCCTTATTTTACTACAAAAGAAGAAGGAAATGGATTAGGACTTACAACTGTTTATTCCATAATAAAAAAGCACAACGGTTTTATAAATGTTAAATCTTTCGTTAATAAAGGTACTATATTTTCTATTTACTTACCAGCAGTGACTAATAAACCTATTGAAAAAGACAAATTAACGAACAAATCTTCAAAAAATAATCAATCAGTAGGTAAAATATTAGTAGTAGATGATGAAGAAGCTATCAGAGAATTTATTAAAACTGCTTTAAGTTTTTATGGTTTCAATGTATTTGCATGTTCCAATGGAGAAGAAGCATTATCAATCTATAAAAAAGAATATAAGAAAAAATCAAAATTTGATCTTGTTATAATGGATCTAACAATGCCTGGAGGGATGAATGGAAAAGAATTAATGAAAAAATTGAAAAAATTTGACCCTCAAATTAAAGCTATTATTACAAGTGGCTACTCTAACGACCCGGTAATGGCAAAATACAAAGAACATGGCTTCAAAGATATTATAATAAAACCTTTTACCATAGAAGAACTTATCTCAGTTGTACAAAAAATATTATCCAATTAGGTCTATATACAACATTTTTTGTGATAAATTATCCTTATCATCGTATATAATAGATAAAAGGATTATTTAATGATTAATGAAAAAGAAATTATTGACAAATGCTTAAATGGACAAAGATACTACTTTAAAATCATTTTTGATGAATTCAAAGATTTTGCATATTATTTTATTTATTCTTACACAAAAAACAAAGAAGAAACTATGGATTTACTTCAAGATGCTTTCTTTAAACTGTATAAATCTCTACCATTTTTTAATACTCAGAAAAAATTATTCCCTTATTTTTTTCAGATTTTGAAAAATCAACGCATCGATTTCTATAGAAAATATAAATACCTAATGGTAGAATATGATGATAATCAATCTTCACAAAATAGTAACTCCTTTGAATACATAGATATTTTTAAATTTCTTAATGATTCAGAAAAACAGCTTATAATATTAAAATATTATCAAGGATACAGCTATAAAGAAATTGCAAATCTTTTAGACATAACTACGGGACAGGTTCGTTCAAAATTATATAATATTAAAAAGAAACTATATTCTATTTATAAAAAAGACCAAAAGGAAACAGACAATGAACAACTTAAGTAATCATAACTCAAATAAACAACAATTATCAAATATAGACTCATTAATAGAGGAGGCTATTATGAAACAAAAACCACAACTCCCTGAAAAGGAAGAATGGAACTACTATTGGATTAAAACCTACAATAAAATTGAAAGAATAACAAGCTGGGTTTTAATCTCATTGGGTATTATAATGCTTTTAACCTTTTTCATCTATAGTCTTTTGACTACAATTTTTCAAGAAGTAGAAATGCCTATTGTTATAAAAATCGGCTTGATTTCCCTGATATTAGGATTTATCATTTTAATAATATCTATAATAAGAGAAAAGCATTATATAAACAAAAAAGACAAATACAAAAAGGAGGAAAATTTATGATACTAACCACAACAGAATCTATCAAAGGTTATACTATAGTAGAAAACAAGGGATTAGTGAAAGGCAATTCTGTCAGAGCAAAAAATGTTGGCCGGGACATAATTGCTATGTTTAAAAATCTTTTCGGTGGTGAAATAGAAGAGTATACATCTCTTCTAACTGCATCAAGAGAACAAGCTATTGAGCGAATGATAAAAGATGCCCAATCTAAAAACGCCAATGCTATAATAGGCCTACGATTTATGACCAGCCAGGTTATGCAAGGAGCAGCTGAAATTTTAGCATATGGCACTGCTGTGGTTATAAAACCAGATAGTGAAATTGAAAATTAAATTGCCGATGTTATTAAACAAAAAAACAAAAGTTCACGCCAACAACAACCTATGAAAGGAAAAGATAAAGATATAATGTAAAAATAAATAATTATCCACCCCACAGCTTATTCAAATGATTCCAAAACAGAAGTTATATACTTTCTATAAATTAATTATTTATTCATCTTATATAGTTCAAAAAATATGCAAAAAATTTGAAAATTTGATCCTCTATCTTTAATGTAAATGAAGTTTCAGTAATGCCAAGTTAATTGTGTCATCCCCATTTTTGTATTGAGTATTTTTTTGCAAAAATATTCATTTTTTTACTGATTTTTAGCATGCCCTCAAAAATATATTTTATAGCATAATTTTTCTATTGGTTTTAGTAATAAATTTCAATAATTTAGGTTTGACATTTTAGATTTTTTTTTATATTTTAAGTTTCAAAGAGAGGAGCAAATAATGAATAGTTTTTTGTTCAATATATCGCCTATAGATGGAAGATATTATTCTAAAACAAAAGATTTGTTTGAATATTTTAGTGAGTGGGCATTATTTAAATATCGAATAAAAGTTGAGATAGAATGGTTAATTTTTTTTACTGATAATATAAAAACAGAATTTAAACTTGATAATGATCAAAAAAAGAGCTTGAAACTTATTTATGAAAATTTTAATGTAGATGATGGTTTAAGGATAAAAGAGATTGAAAAAGTAACAAATCATGACGTAAAAGCTTGTGAATATTTCATAAGGGATAAATTGGATTTGTTGCAGGTTGGATATATAAAGGAATTTGTTCATATTTTTTGCACCTCTGAAGATATTAATAATCTTGCATATAATTTAATGATAAAAGATGCATTGAATAAAATTTATTTACCAATTTTAAAAGAAGTGTATTTTAATATATATAAATTAGGAATCAAATATAAAGATATTGTTATTTTGTCGCGCACTCATGGGCAGCCAGCTGTTCCTTCTACTATAGGGAAAGAATTGATAAATTTTGTTGCAAGATTAAAAGATTATATGTCAGTTATTAACTCATATCCTTTGAAGGGGAAATTTAATGGAGCTGTGGGGAATTTTAATTCTCATTATTATTCTTTGCCAGCTTTAGATTGGAAGAGTGTTTCCGAAAATTTCGTTAAGTCTTTGGGGCTTGTTCCTAATTTATATACAACTCAAATTGAACCTCACGATAGTTGGGCTAATTTATTTTTTTATATTAGCCAGATAAATAATATTTTATCAGATTTTGCAAAAGATATATGGACCTATATTTCTTTTGATTATTTTAAACAGAGAAAGAAAGAAAATGAAGTTGGCAGTTCCACAATGCCTCATAAAGTTAATCCCATTGATTTTGAAAATGCGGAGGGCAATTTAGCAATTGCTAATTCTCTTGCTATGGGTATTGCTAATAAGTTGCAAATTAGTAGATTGCAAAGAGATCTCAGTGATTCTACAGTGGAACGTAATATAGGACTTATTTTTGCTTATTCTGTATTGGCTTATAAATCTTTACTGAAAGGTATGGGCAAATTGGAGATTAATAAGGAAAAAATAAAAGAAGATATTGATAATAATTATCAAATATTAGGAGAAGCTATTCAGTCTGTTTTGCGCCTTCATAATTATGATAATCCTTATGATATTTTAAAGAAGGCCACAAGAGGAGCGAAAATCACTAAAGATAATTATTTTGAATTTATTGAGGGCCTTGATATTTCTGATGATTTAAAAAAGCATTTTAAAAAATTAACTCCGGAACAATATTGTGGTATTGCACAAGAACTTATTGATTCTTTTAATCCTGATTTTTAATTTTTCTAAAGCATTTTCTCAGGAAATTAATAATTTAAAAAAGACTGATTTAGACAGCCTTGAGATTGATAGAATTATTAATTTTTTTGATACTGTTTCTATTAAATCAGATACTAATTATAAAATTATTGAAATAGATTCCATTTTTACTACAGATTGTGATTCTATAGGTAAAATTGATGATAAATTAAAATTGTATGGTTTCAAAAGTATTTTTATAAAGTATATCTTCAAGAGGAATAATAATATTTATGATTCTTTATTTTTTTATGCGGACTGCTGGGGGTTTAAGCAGGTTATAATTAAAAATAAATGGAAAAAGATAGTGGATATAAAAAATAAATATATTTTTATTTTTAAAGATGATAAAAATACAGGATTTGTTGAACCAAATCATCTTATGTTTTTTTTGGATTCTTTAAATAAATTAACAGAGGATAAAAAGGAAGGCTTTTTTAATAAAGTGAAATTAGCAGGCTCCATTTTATCAAATCAAATGGGAATAAGATTTGCTGGCATTGGAAGAGTTGCAGGGAAATTATGCGTTAAGCTGTATATAGACAAGCTTGATAAAAAAGTCTGGTATTGGAAGAAAATTGTTTTGAAAACAGAGGAATATTTGAAGAATGGAGATATTGAAGTAATTGAAGCTACAGATATAAAAGTTAATTGTAAAATACCAGCTAATTTTTTTAAAATACCGAAAAATATTAAATGGCAAAAAAGGAGAATAAAATGAACCCCGAAGTTATAAAAAGACAAATCCCATATTGTTTAAAAGAGACAAATTTCAATATTGGAACAGTATATCATGGAAAAGTTAGAGATAATTATATTCTTGATGATAAGCGGATAATAATTACTACAGATAGAATATCAGCATTTGATAGAATCATTGGGGCATTACCATTTAAAGGCGAGATTCTTCAGTCGATTAGTAATTTTTGGTTTAGTATGACAGATGATATTATTGATAATCATATTTTAGACACACCAGATCCGAATGTTGTTATTGTGAAAAATTGTGAAGTTATACCTGTGGAATTAATTGTAAGAAGATATATTACTGGTAGTCTCTGGAGAGAATATGAAAAAGGTAACAAAAATATTTATGGGATTCAATTTCCCGATAATTTAAAGAAAAATGATAAATTTGAAGAACCTATAGTTACACCTACTACTAAAGCAGAACATGGCGAACATGATATGCCTATTTCTCCTGCAGAGATTATTGAGAAAAACTTGGTTGATAAAAATGTATGGGAAGAATTAGTTGATATTTCTATTAAGTTATTTAAAAGAGGTGAAGAAATTGCAGAGGATAGAGGGCTGGTTCTTGTGGATACTAAATATGAATTTGGCATATATAATAATAAAATAGTACTTATTGATGAAATTCATACTCCCGATTCTTCACGGTACTGGTATAAAGAATCTGTAATAAATAATGAATTTAAACAACTTGATAAAGAATATGTTCGACAGTGGCTAATTGAACATAATTTTATGGGAGATGGACCTATTCCTGAGCTTCCAGAAGATGTTATTGTTGAAGCAGTAAAAAGATATTTAGAAATATATAGAACATTTTTAAAGAAAGAGCCAATACCTTATATTGGCAATGTTATTGAAAGGATTGAACAGAAATTGAAAAATTATGGATTACTGAAATAGATTCGATGCGAAAAATTTTATTATTATTGCTCTTGTTAAGTAATTCCTTTGCATTTGTAGTCAAACCATATCCGAAAAAATATATTTTTTTTAGTGATAGTGATATAAAAATTGTTTTTGAAATTAAGCTTGATTCTATTAATGAAGATTTAAAAATTGAAAAAAAAACTTTTCCTTCTGATGCCATATTGTTGGATGTAAAAAATTGTATATCCTGTAGAAGTAAGCTTTATAAATTGATTTTTTTATGGCATCCTTTACCTTATGAAGTAGGTAATTTTCAGCCAGTTATTGAGATAAATAAAAAAGAAACAATAAAATTTAATTTAATAATAAAACCAAAGAGGAAAAATGCAGGAAAAAGGTATTAGATTTGAATGTCAAAGATGCGGGGGATGTTGCCAGGGAGAACCTGGATATGTTTTTTTATCTAAAGGAGATATCAAACGAATCTCTACTTTTTTAAAAATGAAGCCTAAGGATTTTTTAGAAAAATATGCTAGAAAAGTTGACATCCCTTTGAGGAGTGAATATTCTTTAATTGAATATGATGATGGACGGTGTATTTTTTATGAAGATGGATGTAGTATTTATCCTGTTAGGCCTGTGCAGTGTAGGACATATCCTTTTTGGCCACCATATATGCAGAGTGAAAAAGATTTTTTATATTTAGTTAGAAATTGTCCCGGCTATGGTAAAGGCAAGATATATACTTTCGAAGAAATTAATGAAATTGTGCAAGAGTATTATGATGAACTTCTTTTCGAAGGACAATTTAAAATTGAGGAGCTTGATATATGAATATTAAGAAAAAAATAGAGAAGTATAGTGGGAAATTGAATAAAAAGCATAAAAAATTAGCTATTATTTTAGCTGCTGGTCATGGGAAAAGAATTAAATCAGAAAAATCTAAAATGCTTCATGAAATCTGGGGCAAATCTACTATAAAACGTGTTGCTGATGCTGTAAGCAAAGGACTTGGTACAGATAATATAGTTTTCGTTTTGGGGATTAAGGCAGATGAAGTTTTAAATGCTATTGATAAAAAAGAAAATTATATTTTTGTATATCAAGAGGAGCAGTTAGGTACTGGACATGCTGTAAAGGTTGCTTTTACACATCCTGAAATTAAAAATTTTGAAGGAGATATTTATATTTTTCCTGGAGATATTGGTCTTCTAACTCCTAACACGGTTAAAGAATTTTCTGATTTTTTTGAAAAATCAGATGATGATATGTGTGTTCTTACTGCTAAATATAAAGGGGAGCCTTTATATAATTATTATGGCAGAATTGTGCGATATAAAGATAAAAGTGATAAAGATTTTTATAATAAAGTTATTGCAATTAAAGAATATAAAGATATTATAAAAGCCCCTGAAGATGCTTTATTTGAGTATGAGTATCATGGGAGAAAAATTATTTTTTCAAGAGAAGATTTGTTAAATTTAACAGAGTTCAATACAGGTATTTATGCATTTAAATCTCAAAATCTTCCTGAATACCTTAAAGAGATTAAGGATAACAATGTCCAAAAAGAGATTTATCTCACAGATTTGATAGAAATTTATAATAGAAATGGGTTGAAAGTAGGCGCTTATTCTATTGATGATGAATCAGATGTATTGGGATTTAATGTTAAAAGTGTTTTGAAATATATGGAGCATTTATATAGAGAGAAAGTTTATGATATGCTGAAAGATATAATATTGATAGAAGATAGTGAACATTTTTATATTGCAGATGAAGTTGTTGAGCAGATTATAAAATTAGATAAAGAAAGAGGACCATTAGATATAGTTATTGGAATTAATGCTTATATAGGGAAAGATGTTGTTTTGAATAAAAAGTCTTATATTGGCAATAATGTAATGCTAACTGGAAAAATTATTTTGGGAGAAAATGTTTATATAGGTGAGAATAGCCTTTTTAGCAATTATGAAGGCCAAACAATTAAAATTTCGGATAATTGCCATTTTGTGGGTAATGCAAGAATTAAGGGAGAGGTGGAGATAGGAGAAAATTGTCGAATTGAATCTGGGGTTAGAATTACAGGAAGCACTGAATATCCTGTGAAAATTGGTAAGAATGTTACTATCAAAGGAATAACGTATATTTTTGGTTCTGTTATTGAGGATAAGATTTTGATTGAGCATTCTGTTATTAAGCAGAAATATGTAGAAGCTGTAAAGAAAAAAAATAATCAGATACAGGCTATTAGATATATTCTACCATTACCGGAAGGTATGGATTCATTACAAGACTTATGAACCCTGATTTAAAAGAGAAATTAATTAAAGCTAAATCTGGTGATGAGCAGGCATTTAGATTTTTGTTTAATAGTTTTAAAAATGATATATTTATTTATATAAGAAGTATTATAAAAAATAAAGAAGACTGTGAAGATTTACTATTAGAGACTTTTTTAAAGGCTTTTAAAAATATAGAGCGTTTTAATGTAGAATATTCTTTTAAGAAATGGATTATTAGAATTGCTCATAATACATGTATAGATTTTATCAGAAAGAAAAGACTATCTACAATTTCTATTGAGCAGCAAAATAGTTCTAATGAGGAAATTTTTGAAATTCCATTAATAGATCCTTTTTCTTCTCCTGATAGAGTTCTTAAACAAAAAATTATTAGAAAAAAAATAAAAAAAGAAATTGATTTATTACCAGAAAGTTATAAATTAATAGTAGAACTTAGATATTTGCATCAGAAGACATATGAAGAGATAGCGCAGGAACTTAATATTCCTATAGGAACTGTTAAAACAAAAATTTTCAGAGCTCGAGAAATATTAAGAGAAAAATTCGCAGGATTGTTTTAATGAAAAAGGTTTTTATCTTCTTTGCAGTTATAATTTTTTTTAATATCTCTGTATATGCCAAAAAGTCAAAAAAAAGTAATCCTAATAAATTTGATTTTTATTTAAATCAGATTCGTAAAAATTTAGATAATCCTGAAGCTATCATTGCATATATTGATTCATTAAAACATCTAAAATCACAAACAAATATAGTCTCTCAGAAAAAAGATTTTGTGCCACGATATTTATTGTTTGAAAAGGATTTTACATTAGATTCTTCTTCTGTTTTTATAGGGAGAATTTTTAGTATTTTCACCAAGATTAATATTAAAGGAACATTTGATGGTTTATTAATAAATTTTGCAGATGATATTATACTGGACTCTACAGCAGAAGTTTATGGAGATGTAGTTGTTTTTTTCGGGCAGATTATTGATAAAAGAAAGAATAAATCTATAATTGGTAATAAAATTATTATTAATCCTTTTAGTTTATCTTTATTGCAATCAGGCAAAACAGATTATTTAAATAAAATCTTTATTAATATTGTGTTTATTATTTTGATATTGTTAGTATACAGATTTAATTCAAGAAGAATTAATATAGTCATGGATAATATTACTAATCATTATATCCAATGTATTAGTGTTGGATTTTTATTTGTTATTATGTTTTTGCCATTTGTTTTTATATTGATCATCAGTATTATTGGCATTTTTTTTATTCCTCTTTTGTTTATTTTATATATCTGGGCTACTATTATAGGACTTATTAGTTTGTTGGGTTTATTTTCTAACTTTTTTAAAACAATCTTTAAAATTAATCTTTCTAATTATATTTTTTTAGTTTTATTGTTTTTAGGATTTAGTTTTCTTAATGAAATAACATTATTTTTATATTCTATAACTCCGATTGAATATTTTATTCCAAGTAAGTTTTTTTTATGGATTAATTTTTTAATTAGATCTATTGTTTTTATGGTGGGAATAGGAGGATATGTAATTAGTTATAAAGATATTATATATTATATTTTTCCTAAAAAGGACTTAAAATATGAATAGATTAGATAAAGACAGTTTGTTAGAGAAATTAGTGCAGATAGGAATAGCATTATCCTGTGTGTATAATTTAGAAGAATTGTTAGAAAATATTTTACTTTATAGTATTCAAATTACCAATTCTGATGGTGGCACCATTTATTTAGTTGAAAATGGGAAATTGAAATTTAAAATTAGTCGTAATAAAACATTGGAAAAAAGATTAGGCAAGGATAGAGTAAAAAAACTTTTTAAAACTTTTGAACTTGATATTAATATGTATAGTATCGCCGGATATGTTGCCTTGACAAACCAAATTGTTAATATAAAAGATGTCTCAAAAATTGATGAAAAATATCCATTTAAATATAATTTTTCTTTTGATAAAAAAAATAATTATAAAACACAGGCTATGATAACTATTCCTATAAATAATCCCAAAGAAGAGGTAATAGGAGTATTGCAACTTATTAATCCTATTGTAGATGGGGTGATACAAACATTTTCAGAAGAATATGAGGATATTTTAAAGGCTTTCGCTTCACAAGCAGGAGTTGCCATAGAGAATGCGAAATTGACCAATAGATTAAAAGAGATGAGGCTTGATACCATTTTTAGATTAGGTATAACAGCTGAATTTAAAGATAAAGAAACATCTTCTCATATTAAAAGAATGGCAAAATATTGTGAATTGATCGCTCAAAAATTAGGCTGGAGCAAAGATAGGATAGAATTGATGTTAAATGCTTCTCCCATGCATGATATTGGGAAGGTAGGAATTCCAGATAGTATTTTATTGAAAAATGGGCCACTTACACCACAAGAAAGAAAAAAAATGGAAAAACATACAGTAATAGGAGCTTCAATATTACAGCATCCATCTGATGAACTTTTGAAGTTCTCACAGGTTGTGGCGTTATATCATCATGAAAAATGGGATGGAAGTGGATATCCTCTTGGCATTAAAGGGTCAGATATTCCTATAGAAGGTAGAATTGCAGCAGTTGCTGATGTATTTGACGCTTTATCAAGTAAAAGAGTTTATAAACCTGCTTTTCCTATTGAAAAAGTTGTAGATATATTTAAAGAAAGTAGGGGAAAACATTTTGATCCGGAATTAGTAGATATACTTTTTGAAAATTTAGATGAGTTTTTAATAATAAAAGACCAATATAAAGAAACTGAAGAGGAAATAGAGGTCTTTGACATTTTAGAAGCAGAAGATGTTTCTAATTATATAAAAAAAATTTTATGATATAAAACCTTTTTTCTTTAATAATTCTATTTTTTTGCGTACTGCAGATTTTAAAGCTATGCCGTTTGAAGAGCGCAATATTTTATAATATAACTCTGCTGCTTTATTATATTCTCCAATCTGTATGTAATATTCTGCTATCTGGTAATATAATTGCATTGCTTCAAAAGAAGTAGAATCTATTTCTATACCCTGTTTTGAAAATACAATCATTCTATCATAATCTTTTAGTTTACGTAAAATATTTGATATTTTAATATAGATTTGTTGTTTTTCAGAAAAATCAGAATATTTTTCTAATATTTCATTATATTTTGCAAAAGCAGAATCATAATTGAATAATTCTTCAAACCACATTGCATCACGATAAATGTTTAATAGTTTAAGGTTGTCTCCAATAGCAGTTAATATTGTAATCTGTTGTATTAAATCATTATAATATTTGCAATCAGGATATTCTTTTATTATTTTTTGAAATTCATTTCCAGAATTCAAATATAACCTTTTATAAAAATTGACCAAACCAATATAGTAAATCCAATCTCCTTTATTAAATCCTAATTTATCTGATAAATCTATCATATAATTTGCTAAATCAATTGCATTATCAAACATTTCTTTTTTTATATAAATTTTTATTTTTAAATTATTGACTTTATATAGTAGGTCCTTAGGAAAATTTACAGTATTTATTTTATTTATATACAGTAGAGAAGAATCAATATCTTTTTTGTGTTCAAGATAAATATAGGCAATTTTATATAATGAATTTAAATTATAGATAGATTTTTTTGTGTTTTTATTAAGGAATTGATTATAATAATATATAGCAGAATCTATTATTCCTGCGCTTTCATATAATTCAGCAAGATCATAATTCATATCCAATTTGTATTTTTTTTCTATTATATTTAGGATTTTTATAGCAGTTTTATAATCATTATTTTTCATTGCCATATTGGAAAGGTTTCTTAAAATTCTACCGTTAGCCTTTAATTCTTTATCTATTTTTTCAAATATTTCAATTGCTCTTTTTGTATCATTCTTTTTGTATATGACTTCACCATAAACCAATAGTAATTCATTATTTTGTTTTTTTTCTACAAAATTTGCAAATTTTTGAAAAAAACTATTATCTTCCAAACTTCTTGTTTTTAATGTTTCTTTGATATATTCTTTATTTTTATAATAAGAAAAATTCTTAGGTTTTATTGTAAAAAATTTATAAAATTCTTCCAACATTTGTTCAGTTTTGCCTTCTAAATCATAAAGATTACCAAGTTCAAATGCATAAAATAAATTATTATGAGTTTTTTCTCTAACTTTTTTAACAATACTAAAAATCTCATCATTTAATCCTAAAGAGATAAATTTTTCAATTACCATTGCTGATATTTGATTATTATAATTAACATTATTCAATAGTGATATTAATAGCTTTTTAGCCTCATTTATTTTACTGTTTTCGATATATAGATCTGCTAATTTAAAATATAATCTATATTGAGTAGGGAATTTTTTAATTAATTTATTATAGGTTTTTTCAATTTTATTTTGATTGTTAGTATTTTCATAAAGCTCAATAAGTTTATCTAAAATTCTACTATTTTGTGGATATTTTTCTAATAAATTTTCACATTGAGATATTGCTTTTTTATATTCTCCATTAGATTGTAATATTTCTATTTCATTTAATTGTTTAGTTATTTCAGGATTGCTTATGCGAATACCTTTAACAGCACTTTGTCCCAATATTGTAGTTGATAATGCCATCAATACTAATAAGATTGAAATAAACTTCATTTTTCTGTACCTTCCTTTTCGTAGTAGTTTAATAGAGAATTGAAGTATTTTTTAATTAATATATCATATTTTTCAGGATATTGTTGTTTTAAGGCATTAAGAATTAATAATTTTCTAATATTATTATCAAATAGTATATCATTGGTTAATTCATCAGGATTTTTGGCGAGAATATCCTGGGCAGTTTCTGCTTTTCGTTTTCTGGAGAGTTTTCTTTCTCTCATTGATTTTTCTGAGTCTAATAACCTTGATAAGATTTTATTATTTCTCTGGATTAATTGATCGTCTAATTTTTGATTTTCCATATCTCTGGAACTTTGTTTCATATCTTCAACAGTTTTCCCCAATCTACCTAATGTTTTTTTTCCTTTTCGTTTTTGTTCTTCTAAATATTGTTGAAGTTGTTTTGCAATTTCTTCTTGCTGCATTGCCAGTTGTTTCAATCTTTCTTGAAACTGAGATGGTATTTTACCATTTTGGTTCATTTGGGACATTATTTCTTGAAGGGATTTATTAAGTTGTTGCTGCATTCCAATGAGTTGTTGCATACTTGCAAGAGGCATAGGGGTTGGGTTACTGCAGCTTTTCATTGACTGGTTTAATGCTTGTAAATCCATAAAAATTTGATAAGTAGCTTTATTGAGATTTTTTAAAGATTCATTTGAAGAGATTTTTGAGTTATTAAAATCTTGGTAGTAATTTCTGCCAGGGTTTGTTGTTTTTGCATATTCAATATTTTCTATTGCTTTTTCCATTTTCATAAGGGCATTTCCTAAATGTTGTAGTGCAGAATATGTGATTTCAGGTCGTTTTTTAGAATATTCAAAAAGTGAATCTGCTATATCTTTTGTTGTGTTGTATATCTCTTGTTGTTTTCTTGCTATGTTATTCATCTCAGCATCTTTGGGGAATATTTGGTTTAATTTATTTGTGATTTGTTCCTGTTCTTCTGACGTATAGATTAAATTATTATACATTTGTTTCATTTTTTCCATTATAGTAAAAAGTTCATTTTGCTCCATTTCTTTTTGTAGCTGGTTTAATTGTTTTTGTATTTGATCAAGGTTTTTAGTAAGGTTTTTAGACATTTTTGAAGCTTTTTGAAAATCTTTTTTACTGATAGAATTTTTAATTTGTGAAGATTGCTGTTGCATCTGCATTTGATTAAATTGCTGACTTATCTGTTCACTTTTAGGATATAATTGGCTTTTTGCTTCTTTTAGCAATTCTTTTATATCCTTTATATCCTTATTTACTTCTTTTAAAAATTGAGATTGTTTTTCTTGTTTTTTGGCTAATTCATTTGGATTTGAATTGTTTGGATTTTGAAGAGATTTTTGAATATTTTTTTGTTCTTTTTTGATTTCTTCCAGTTTTTTCTGCACACTGCTAATTTTTTCTTCAGCTTTTAATTTTTTTAATAGCGCCATGGTTCGTTCTAATTTATCCATGAAATCTTTATTATTTTTTTTGAGGTCTTCTAAATTTTTTAGTAAATCTTCTTTATTTTGATTTTTTATAAGTTGTTTCATTTTTTCCATTAATTTATTAATGGTTTCTGGTTTCAATTCTTTCATTAATTTTTCTACTTCTTTTAATTTATCTAATGTTTCTTTTGTGAGCGCCTGAAATTTTTCAAGTTTTTTTAATGATTCTGAAAATTTTTCTATCTGTTTTTCTATGGTTTGATTTTCCCCCTGGAGTTTTTCCAGTTTATTTAGAATTTCTTTTTGTTTTTGCCAGGTAATTTCGGAATTTTTTTTAAGCTCTCGTTCCAAATTTTGGTATGTTTCCATAATTTCTTTATATTTTTTGTAAGTACCTTCCATGTCTTCAATTTGTTCATTTTGCATATTTTCTGCTTCTCTTACAATTTCAAATACAGATGGGTATTTTATAGTAAAAACTTGAGATTTGCCTTGTTTAGGACCTGAAATTACATCATTATCGAAAACTTCGATATAATAATATACTACATCCTCAGTAAATAAAGACAGGTTTGAGATATCCCATATAAAAGCTCCAATGATTTCTTTTTTATTTAAATCTTTTATTTTTAGCTGAATTTTTTGTTTTTCCTTTGACTCATTAACCCAATAAATAAGGTTAATTTTAGAAAACCCAAAATCATCAGAACAGAAAAATTGTATTGGAATTCTTTTTTCATCTCCGATTAAAATATCTTTCCCCGGTATTAAAATTTTTGCAGTAGGGTATTGATCTTGTTTGAGTGTAATAAAATATTGAATTGGATTAATATTTGTCAGATCATTATTATCTATTATTTTAAAATAAAAGCTACTATTTTTATTTGCCAGAACTGTTCCGTATAAAATATTACTTTTATCTATTTGCAGTGTTTTTTTTGAGGAATCATTAAATATTATATAGCCATTTTTTATTTCTTTCGAAGGAGTTATTAGAAATTTAATTTTTGTACCTTTATATACAAGCAAATCCCCCTGAAGATTTTCGTATATTTGTCTTTGTAATTTAGTATAAACAGGAGGTATAATTTCAAATCGTATATTTTTTATTTTAGGTTGCTCAAGCAAATTTACACTAAAATATTTTGTGGAATAGAAGCGTGTTCTTATCCGATAAGAAAGAGGTTTTATGACTTTTTTCATTTTATATGTGTAGATATTGTCATTTTCTAGATGCAATTGTATAGAATTAATCATTGAAGAATTATTGAATTTATAATCTAAAAATATTTGATTTTCTTTATCCGATGTAATGAGAACTTTAAACAATAAAGAATCATTTTTTACAATCGTTGTATCACCAGGGAAGACCTTTATTGATATGTCAATGGGAATTAAAGTATTATCCCATGGAATAAGAATTCGTTTAATATTGGTTATATAATTTTTTTGCAATAAAATTCCTATTATAGTAATAGAGATACTAATTAAAAATAATATTATTATATTTATTATATGAGATTTATTAAATAGTGATGATAATTTGAAGTTTTTTATTTTGTTGAGAGCTTCTTTTTCTAATAATTGAGTGTAATTTTTATAATTAACATATTCCAGTAAAAGAAAATATGTGTTTTTTAATAAATTTTTGGATTCATTTAATTGTAGTTCCACAAGTGATAAAAAATGTTTTATGTTGAAATGAAAAATTTCTTTTTTTATTAAAAAATATGATGAGATTATCAATATTCCAACTAAGATAAAAAAATTAGTATATCTTAGATTATTTGCCCATAAAAAAAATATATCACCTATAGCAAAAATATTTACAATTATTAAAAATATTGATAGAATAGTTATTATAGCTAAAAACACTTTGATTATAATAAAATGTTTAAAATATTTATTGATTTTTTTAATAAAATTATCCATAGTTTTTCCCATTTTAATTTAACAAAATTAATTTTAATTTGTTTCACTAAACTATATATTAATTACAAAAAATATTAGATAAAATCAAGAGATATTATGATTACCATTTGCCTGACCTAATAAAAGATATAACAAGAAAAAAGCCTAATATTACTGCAAAAACATATCCTATAATACCAATAATAGGATAGCCCATAAAAAATGGAGGTTTATTTAGTCTTAAAATTAGAGAAGAACCAATAATTAATGCGGATATAATCAAGCTTATTGATATTCTATTACTTATTTTATCGAGCTGTATAATGAGTTCCTGTAAATGTAATATTTCAAGATTTATTTTTATATTATTTTTTGTTAGTTTATTAATTACTAATTTTATATCAGTTGGAAAATTAGTTATAAATTTTTTTAGATTATTTATCATGAATAATATATCTGGCAAAAATAATTTAAAATTGAAGTTTTTTCGAATTAATTTTTTGACATAAGGTTTACTCTGTTCAATAAAATTAAAATTTTTATCTATAATACAAATAAGATCTTCGTAAGTGATTATAGCTTTTATAAGAGTAGTTAGATAATAAGGCATTTTGATATCATATTTATTAAATAGATAAGTGATATCATTGATAATTTTTTTCATATTAATATATTTGAGTTCAAGACCATAATATTTAAATATCAGGCTATCAATATCAGTTTTAAATTCAAATAAATTTATATTGTCATCCAAAATATTCATTTCTAAAAAAATTTGAATAAGGTAATTTATATTTTGGTTTACCAATGCTATTACAATTTCCGATAAGTATGTCATATTATCATTGGATATTCTACCCACCTGACCAAAATCTACAGGAGCTATAGCTCCTTCATTTGTTATTAAAATATTTCCAGGATGAGGATCTGCATGAAAAAACTTTAAATCAAATATTTGATAGTATATAAAGTCCATTAGATTTTTTAAGATTTTATTTTTAAATTCTTTTGGTGCTTGAGAAAGATTTGTAATTTTATTTCCTTCAATATATTCTAATACCATTATATGTTTATTGCAAAATTCTGTATAAATTTCAGGAATTTTAACAAATTCTTTGTGTTTTATTGCTTTTTGAAATAATATAAGATTAATCATTTCATTAGTTAGATCAAGTTCCATTTCAATTAATTTCTCTAACTGTTCCACAATTTGCTGTGGTTCAAACTTTTTTATCTCAGGCATATGCTTTTCTAAAAGAGAAGCAAGATCTTTTAAAATTAATAAATCAGTTTTAAGTATTTTTTCCACATCTGGCTTTAGAATTTTTATTACAATATTTTTGTCATTTTGCAATTTTGCTTTATGTACTTGTCCTATAGATGCTACTCCAATAGGATTTGGCTCGATATATGTTATTTGGTTATATTTTTCCTGCCCTAATTCCTGGAAGATAATTTTTTTAATTTCTTCAAAAGGTATAGGCGGGACGTTATCCTGTAATTTAGATAATTCTTCTATTATATCTGGAGGGAAAAGAAATGTTTTTGAACTTAGCAACTGACCTAATTTGATGAAAGCAGGACCTAATTCTTCGAATACTAAACGAAGCCTTTGTGCAAGAGAGATTCTATTTAGTTTATTTTTTTTTATTTTGCCAGAAAATTTAATATAAGATAATATATCAATTCTTTGTACAATTTCAAAAAAACCATGCTTTAAAAGAACATTAATAATTTGCCTGTATCTATTTAATTGTCGAATTGGTTTATTCATTTTTTTATATCTAAAAGAGTGCCTATTATTTCATCGTATGTTTTTAATGCTTTAATATTGTATTCAGTGAAATTTCTTATCTCTACAGAATCAACTATATCTTTTATCAGCCTATTTCTTTTGAGTGAGGTATCTTTTAAGATATTTTCTGAGGCTTTATCAAAGGTTTTTGTGAACATTGTAATTGAATCACCGATTTTGTTTATCATTTATTTTCCTTTCCTTATTCGTGGGAATAACTTTAGTATTTTTAATTTATTTATATTTTCAGGAAAAATTCCAGATTGAACACTTTTCACATCTTCTATGGTATAAAACGCATTTGGTAATAATAATTTGATTTTTTCTAATATAGTCGGCAGATTTTGTCTTTTAATAACAGTAAAAATTATTTTTACAGGTCCTTTTTGCCCTTCTCCTTCGACTACTGTTACTCCAAACTGATTTTTACTAAAAAAATTTAATAGTTCATCAATTTCAATCTCTTTTTTTGTGATTATTCTAAGAATAACAAGCCCAATTGATAATTTTTCTTCAAGGTATATTCCGAAATAAGTACCAGTAGCAAATCCTCCAGCATAAAATATATAGCATAATGGATTATCGAGATGTTGCATGATTTGAGTTATTGCAATAAGCCATATTAAAACTTCAAAAAAACCGAATATAGGAGCAATTTGTTTAAATCCTTTTGAAATTAATATAAGGCGAATAGTTCCTATAGAGACATCTACTATTCTTGATACGAATATCAATATAGGAAGGATTATCCATTGAAATATACTACTATGCAAAAGGCTTTCCATTTTTTCCCTTTTTGATAAATTTACATTATTAAAATAGTTTTTTCAAGTGTTTTTTGTAAAAAATTGAAAAATATAGATGGATATCTTCGGCTAAAATTTATCTTTTTCCTTATCCAGGGAATTAAAAGATAGTAAATATTTAAAGGTTGTTATATTTCTTAAAATAATATTGTGCTTAAAGTGATTACGAGATGGTGAAGACATATCTATAATTTTTACTCTTTATTTTATTTGTGAGGAAAGTTATATTTATTTACTGTGAGATATAATAAATTAAAATTTGGGAATGTAATAGACATGGTATCCCCTCTGTATATATTATATCAAAATTTAAAGTATTTGTTTATCCACGATTATAGGTAGGAGTGTTTCAAAGATTGTGTAATGGGAATAAAAATTAAAGAAAAAGAAAAAGAATAAAAGAGCGATGTAAAAAAAGAAGGCAAAAGAATTAAATAATAAAGGAGAGAAGAAATGACAAGGAAGAAATTGAATAAGGAAGAAATCTTAAATCAAATAGATTTCAAGAAGTTAAGTAA
>Ga0164318_10000292_pt1 | contig 35889 bp, 36 predicted proteins | sample GuaBasSedimGuay9_FD_113734 | JGI IMG/M metagenome (GOLD analysis project Ga0164318, IMG submission 113734) | Subseafloor sediment microbial communities from Guaymas Basin, Gulf of California, Mexico - Guay9, Core 4571-4, 0-3 cm | ecosystem: Environmental > Aquatic > Marine > Hydrothermal vents...
CGCTTGAAATGGTCGCTCAAAACCGCCATGTAGAAGTTCTTATAAGGAGACTGCCCGGATCCGAGGGGCTTCCTTTGCCACGGTACGAGTCAGAGGGTTCATCTGGAATGGACCTGAGAGCTGCCGTGCGGGAGCCGGTGGTGTTAAAACCCGGCGACATAAGGCTCATTCCTACTGGCCTGGCAATATCTCTCCCTTCGGGCTATGAGGCGCAGATAAGACCGCGTAGTGGCTTGGCGCTACGCTATGGTGTAGGGATGGTCAATTCTCCCGGTACAATTGATTCAGACTATAGGGGGGAGATAGGTGTAATCCTTGTGAACTGGGGCTCAAAGCCCTTTGTAATCAGCCGCGGACAAAGGATAGCTCAGATGGTAATTTCAAAGGTTTATCACGCAAGCCTCAAAGAAGTTGATGTTCTGGATGAGACGAAGAGAGGGAGTGGTGGCTTTGGGCACACAGGGCTCTTGTGAGTTGACGGGATGAGATTCTCAGTACTTGGGTCCGGAAGCAGCGGAAATGCCTCCTATGTGGAAACGAGGGAGGCAAGAATTTTAGTCGATGCTGGGCTTAGTTGTAAGGAAATTGAAAAGCGGCTTGGCTTGTTGGGGATAGGGGCTGGGGAAATAGATGCCATTGTAGTCACCCACGAGCATATTGATCATGTTAGGGGGGTGGGGGTTTTTGCAAGGCGCTACGGGATCCCTGTGCTGATGAACAAGGCGACTTTTGCCCGTTGCAGAAATGTGGTGGGCAAGATCCCCATACCGCTATTTTTCAATACCGGAGACATTCTAACGTTTAAGGATATGAACCTCCATTTTATAACAAAGTGCCATGATGCGGCCGACCCAGTGGCCCTGACCATGACTTCCGATGGATGTAAGCTCGGAGTAGTTACTGATTTGGGCCGGGTGACCTCTCTTATATTGGACAGTGTTCAGGGATGCCGAGGGTTGATTTTGGAGTTCAACCACGACCTTGAAATGCTGGACAGAGGCCCGTATCCCTTTGAGTTGAAGCGCAGAATACGTGGACCTGATGGTCATCTTTCCAACCATGATGCAGCAAGGCTGCTGGGCGAAGCTATTGGCAATGAGCTCTCCGTGCTTGTCCTTGCGCATTTAAGTGAGGTCAACAATACAGAAAAACTCGCCTTGGAGGAGGCGATTCGGGCGATTGAGGGGAAGGGCAATAACGTTGACACAGTCATCGTCAGCACTCAGCATTATGCTATGCCGGTCGTATCTATGGATGCAGGATGACTTGGATGTAATGAAAAAGAATAAGAAGGGATACAGGGAGAAGAAGAAAAAAACGTATGTGTGTTCCTGTTGTGGAAGGGTCCAGCCCTTTTGCTGGACCTGCCCGTGTGGATTCCAGATTTGTAACGAGTGCATGGAGGAGAACCTATGGGGACTGACCTGCAGTGGCGTGAACTGGCAATGCCCTGATTGTGGTTCGCTGCGTCCTTTCTGATCCGACTATAAGTTTGTCCACCGCTGGTAACCAATGATTCGATAAGAGAAGGGTATGATCAGGTTTACAAAGGAGAAACCGTTCGTGGTTTGCATTCCTGCAGGCCGTCCTCCTATGTGGTTTCTAGGCTTGACTCTTGTCCTTGTCTTCTTAACCTCTTGTGCTCAGGTACCATTGACGCAGCGAAAAAGCCTGCATCTGGTACCAGATCGAGAGGTGCTTGCCTTAAGCTTTCAACAATACAGAGACGTGATCAGGAAGGCCAAGTTGTCCAATGATGAAGAGAAGCTAAAGATGGTGAGGCGAGTAGGTAGGCGTATCGCCAAGGCTGCGGAACAGTTCCTTCGAGATGAGGGCCTTGGGCAGGAGGTAAAAAATTATCATTGGGAGTTTAACTTAATCGACAATGACAAGGTAGTTAATGCCTGGTGTATGCCGGGAGGGAAGGTTGCAGTTTATACCGGAATCTTGAAATACACCAAGGACGAAGCTGGACTCGCGGTAGTTCTTGGGCATGAAGTGGCCCACGCCATTGCTCGGCACGGCAACGAACGTATGAGTGAGGCATTGCTGGCAAACCTTGGGGGAATGGCTCTTTCTGCTGCTCTTGCCAGTAAACCTGTTGAGACCCGTCAACTCTTTATGGCTGCCTTTGGGCTTGGGGCCAACGTGGGCTTTCTCTTGCCTTACAGTAGAGTACAAGAATCCGAGGCTGACCGCATAGGGGTGATGCTGATGGCGAGGGCGGGTTACGATCCCAGGGTTGCGCTATCATTTTGGGAAAGGATGAGTAAGGCAGGTAGAAAGCGACATCCGGAATTTCTGTCTACGCACCCTGCGCCAAAGACAAGGATTAGAAATCTCAAGGTGTATATCCAAGAGGCCTTACCATACTACAAGAAAGAAAAGCCATTATAGGGGAACCGTGAAGGGACTACAGTTGGGGGTTTGTAATGGAACAAGGGATTGTTGATAGCTATTTTTTTGCATTGGTGAGGGTGATAGATGCTATTTACAAAGATGAGGAAGACTTGGGGGATATTCTCTATTTTGTAGTGTCCCTGGCCGCCGAACTTACAGGGGCCAAAGGAAGCACCATCAGGGTGCTCGAACACGGTACCTTTGACTTAAAGGTGGTTAGCAGTTACGGCCTAAGCAAGGATTACCTTGACTCCGGGGCCATTGATCACGGCAAAAGCATCACGGAAATCTTGCAGGGTGACATAATTATCATCAATGATTTCGAGAATGATCAAAGGATTCAAAATGCCGAGGCAGCTCGAAAAGAAGGGCTCAAGTCAGTGATAGGGATTCCCTTTACAGTGAATGAGACCACCTATTCTATCTTGAGGGTTTATTACCCAACCAGAAAGATTCCAACCCATGATGAAATGGAGTTCCTAAATAGTTTGGGAAAACTCAGTTGCTTGGCGATAGAGAGGGCCGCAATCGGTAAAATGCGTGCCGGAGGCGAGTCGGTGTAAGGAAAGCAGGTGGGCAAGAGCGTCAAAGACATATGTCACCGGCGGATCAAAAATCCTTATCTCAATGTGGTCTTGTATCAGCCTGAAATCCCCTCCAACACCGGAAATATCGCCAGGCTTTGTGCTGCCGCCGAGTTGCCACTTCATTTGATACACCCTTTGGGATTCAAGTTGGACGACAAGCACCTTAGGCGGGCCGGACTTGATTATTGGCCAGAAGTGGATGTGAGAGAGCATGTTTCATTTGAGGCCTTTATTGAAGCCGTGGGGGCCAGTGCCCAGATAGTATGTTTCAGCAGGCACGCATCTGAGATCTATATTCATGCGCGGGTAGAGCGAGGTGCACTATTGCTGTTCGGCCCTGAAACCAGGGGGTTGCCTCCGGAGATTAGAAGTACTTATCCCTGTTACCGGGTTCCTATATGGGGCAAGGTGAGAAGCCTTAATCTTTCAACAACAGTTGGAATTGTCACCTACCATTATCTCTCCAGATTAAAAAGCTTTGAATAATTAACCGGCAGGCGGAATAAGCCTGCTCATGATGCCTGCTGAGCTTTATCGGCTTTCCTATGTCTTAGCGCACGAGATAGTTCACTCAAGAGATGTGTAGCCCGCGTGGCAGTGTCCGGGGTCATGGTTCCCATTCCACATGCTGGTGTAAGCAATGAGCGGGCCTGAAGGATTTCCATATCCACACCGGACCTTATTAGTCGTTCCATCCCGTTTTCGAGTTGTGTTATCAAGGATCGCACCGTTTCCTGACCGGTAAATTCACTCGTGGGCACAATTCCCCAAGCTATAAAACCTCCTCTGTCCAAGAATTCCTTGATGGCTTTATCATAAAGCAGAAAGTAGTCCATATAGCCATTGGCATCAAAGCTAATGATATCCGTCCCGGTTTCCAATAGCATTGCCCAGTCTGTATTGCCGCAACAGTGAATTCCAACCAGTGCGTTTGTCCTTTTTTTCAGAAAGTCGATTGTTGTTCTTAATATCTCAATTACCTTTTCCCTTGAAATTGGGGAAAACGCCGATCCAAAGCCTGATAAATATGGTTCGTCAAAGAACAGAACCGGGTATCTCCCGCTCTTGGATAGCTCTTTCACCTGCCACAGGGCCTTTATGGATATGGCGTTTGCCATCGCTTCCAAGATTTCTGCATCGTAAAGCACCGCCTTGCCGTCAGAGCCCTTGACGGAAGCGGTAAAAGTAATGGGGCCCACGACTTGGCCTTTTATGAACTGCTGGTTGTTATTTCCTGATTCTAGCGCAAGGATCCTGAGCATCGTATACAGCCCAGGGGCATATTGTTCACTTACTGCAAAGTAGTCCGTATCTTCGGCCATAAACCTCTCGTAAAATTCCACCAATTCTTTTTCTTTGTTCATACCCGCGGAGATGCGCACTTCCTTGGATTCTAGGTCAACCCTCACGAGGGGTAGACCTTCGGTAAATTGCAGTGTCATATCCTCTACCGGGGATCTTTTCACAAATTGAGGCCAAAAAGGAAGTTCAGGAAATTGGAGGATTATATGTCTGCATGTAGTTTCAATATCCAGGTACGGTACACTTCCTATCCCAGTGGCCAAGAATCGCAAGGAACTGCGCTCACAGGGCACGGTTCATCTCCTGAATTTTTCCAAGCCACGTGGACAACACTGCTATTAGTTTTTCTTTGCGGATTGCGGTGTCGTCTTGAGGGAAAATTTCTTCAGCTAATGATTCATCATGGACCTTCTGCTCTGCCAGGGCCCTAAGTTCTTCAAGGCGCTTCGCTGCTTCGTGATCCTCGGGATGACGCTCTAAAACACTTTCGTATATGGAAATTGCCTCTTCTATTTGGCCCTGGTTAAAATAGATTTCGGCGAGCGTAGGGGTTGCCAGCTCTTGGAGGCTTGATGGCTCAGGTGATGAAGCCGATGTGGTTTCTTCGGGTGGCACTGCCTCGTGTTCACCCATTTCTTCTTCAAGAACCGCCGCTTTTTCGGCCGGTTGCAATTGACGCAAGAGTTCAGCCGCCTCTTCATCGTCAGGACAATGGGCTATGTATTTATTAAGGGCCTCGATAGCATCCTCACTTCGGTTGTTCCTCGCATATAACTCTGCAAGTTTTTTAAACAACATTGCAAATGAATCGAGCTTGGCACAGGCCTGTGCCAGCATGTCTTCTGCCTTGCCTAGGAAACCGGCTTTTTCATATGCCTGAGCAAGAATAATCATGAGGGATACGTCATCGGGGTCTGCTGAGATGGCCCTGGTGGCCTCCTGAATAACCCGGCCATAGTATCCTTCTGTCATCAACTTGTTCAGAATTATACGTATTGTGCTTGGTGATGGGCTCCTCGAAAGAATTTCTTGAAAGATGTCGTTATTTTCCATTGTCATCAGCCGTACTCCCATGGGCTCGTTTTGTTTCGAGTTGAGGCTCTTCTGGCAGGTTTTTGAATCTGTAAATGATCTCATTTTCTTTAACCAATCCCAATTCCTGCCTGGCCACCTTTTCCACGTATGCGGGATCTTTCTTTAATCTTCGGATTTCTTCCATAAGTTCTTTATTTTCTTTTTTCAATTTCTTGATTCGATCAACATATTTTTGCCTTTCAAGGTCCATTTTGTATAAGTTTATCACACCCCTTTTACTGAGTCCTAGCCATGCAAGGAAAGGCAAGGTAACACAGAACAACACCAAGGCTGCCTTTAGCAACGGCCTTCTTTTTTTTATCCTTTTCATGGGTAAAAGAGCCCTGCAACAGGTTCGGAATTTATTGGGACTTCCATCTGGCCGCAATAATGATAGACCTTACCCCCGCAGACTTGGCCGCATCCATCACATCCACGACTCGGCCATGCCTGGTGTCTTGATCGGCCTGGAGGACCATATGTACTATCCCATTTTCCTCAACGAGTTTTGCCATTTTAGCTTTCAGTTGTTTTATGGTGAGTTTCTTGCCGCTGAAATAAATCTTGCCTGTTCGATCCAGTAAAACCGTGACTCGCATTTCTTGGGTATTGAAAACCTTTTGGCTCACTTTTGGGAGCTTGATGCGAACTCCCGAGGCAATCTCAAAATGGGAAGTGAGCATAAAAAAGATCAACAAGAGAAAGACAATATCAACCAAGGGTGCTATCCCCAGCCGGGGCTCTTCCTCTCTGGCCTTGCTGAACTTCATCTGAGCAGCACTCCCAAAATAAAATCTTGAAGGTGTTTATATGGCCTTTTTGCTCTCACTGTACTTTTCCATCAGCTCCACAAGCCTAATAGAGTTTTCTTCCATTTCGAATATCAGGGAGCCTGCCTTGTCTTTGATTATCCTATAGCACACAAGAGTGGGTATGGCCACACAAAGGCCTGCGGCCGTGGTTATCAAGGCCTCAGCTATTCCTCCGGCAAGGGGAGCTGGATTGCCTATCCCTTGAACCGAGATGGCGTTAAAGGTCTTAATCATGCCGGAAACTGTTCCTAGTAGGCCCAGAAGAGGGCTGAGATTGGCTATGGTGTTTAAAATACCCACATTCTTCTCAAGTACTGTTGCCTCTCGTGAGCCCCTTTCTTCTATGGCTTCTTTAACAAGCCACATACCCTTTCCGGTATTTCTGAGACCAGCAAGAAAGATTTTGGCGATTGATGACATGTCGCTCTGACAGAGGAATATCGCCTCTGACAACTTTTGTTTTTTCAGAAGATCTTCAATTTTTTTGATGAAATCTTCGGGGATTATATTCTTGCGCCGCAGCACCCAAAGACGCTCAAGAAAGACGGCCAGCGCCACTATGGAGCAGAATATAATGGGATACATGAAGATGCCGCCCTTTACTATTAGGTCTACCATCTTTTCTCCTTATTTATCCTTGGGCTCCCGACTCCTGCTCTCAACATATTTATAGACATCGGATAATACATATCATATCCTAATTAAAATGGGAAACAATTGAAAGGGGGCTCCCATAACTTCCTACTGGTTCATCCTGACTTAGAGTTTTACGCCCGAAGTTTTGAGCAGTGGATAGGTATGAGATGAAAAGCAAAGTAATAGACATAACCAAGCACAAATTGGCGCGAAGAAGGGGTCTATCACCTGATAGGATAGATCTTCAACAGATGTCGCGCATGACAGGAACACAGATTCTCAAAAGCATCCTTGAGCTGGAGGATCCAGAGAAGGCTGTCCAAGCCCTTTCACCCCAGGACTACTATTGGCTCATTAAGAAAATAGGCGAGGACGACTGCCTCCCGATTTTGGAGCTAGGAAACACAAGGCAGTGGCATCATGTTATGGATCTCGAGATATGGGAAAGGGATCGCATCGATCTATCACAAGCTTCCTTGTGGATGAAAAGGCTGCAGATAGCGGATGGCCATGAACTTGCAAAATGGCTGTATACTGAAGGTCAGCACTTTGCCTATTATTACTTTTTCAAGACATTGGAAATCCGTATAGTTGGCCATGATGATCCCGTGGATCTCCCCGAAGGCTTTTTTACTCTTGACGGTGTATTTTATGTCAGAAGCAAGGATCCTGAGCTAAGGGAGTCGGTTCAGAGGATACTAGAAGCAATGGCTTCTTTGGATCTTGAACGCTACCATACGTTGTTGGTAGGGCTATCTGGCGTGCTTCCCGCGGAGCTGGAAGAGGAGATGTTCAGGCTGAGGAACATCCGCATCGCCGAATACGGCTTCCTCCCATTTGACGAGGCAATGTCTGTTTACTCGGCCCTGCCGCCAAGAGCTGTGGTCCGCGATAATTCCCAGCAGGAAGAAAATGTTGTGAGTATAGAAGACGAAGACGTAAAATCCATCATTCCGCTTGCACCTCTCTACCATGCGCAACAGAGCTCCCTTTTGGTCAGGGTGGCGAGCCAATCCAGGGACGAGGAATTCCTAGAGCGGCTGAGGCTGGAATTCGCAGGTTTGTGTAATCAAATTCTCTCGGCCGAGGGTTTACGGATTGATAGGTTCGAGGTTCTTGTGAAGACATGCCGCAGGGCTGCAGGGTATCTAAATGTGGCTCTTGAGAAGCTTTGCAATATTGATCTCACCGCTGCGGAGCAAATCCTCAGAAAAAATCCTTTGCTGAATGTTTTCAGGGTCGGCTTTGGACTCGCACTCAGGCTGAAATGGGATGTGGAGAGGTGGATAAAGCAAAGCTGGTTTGCAAGGGCAGGCCTGTCTGTTAATTTTTGGGGGGATAAATGGGGCTCGGTCCTATCGGGCATATTACAAAAGAAACCTCTTTACTACGTAGGAGATAGGGAAGGAGAACTCTATCGCGATTTTGAGGCACTTGAGGAGGTTGAGGAAGTTCGTACTGTTTTCATGAGGTGTAGGGCCTTGGATGCTCTGCTAGCTCAACTTTCGCCCACCATCAAGTCAAAGGAAGAGGTTGAACAAGAGGTAACGTTTCACGGCATACTTTTTACTTTTTGGGGTCATCACCTATTGGGACACGCTCTCACCCATTCACCTTTTGGGATTGACGATGCAAAAAAACTCTTGGGTAAGCTAAGGGCAGGGGAAAAGCGCCCTCCGTACAAGATGGAGGAGCACAAAGAAGTATTTGTGAGGTACTATAGAAACCTAGGAAGTTCCCTGGAAAGGAATGATCAATTACTCTTGGCTGAAACCCTCTCCCTTTTATGGGAGGAGTTTCAGGAGGAATACCAGTGGGTGGATATCGGCTATCTTGACCCACGTTTTTCAAAGTTCTTGAGAATCAGGCCCTCTCCCTAATTTGTTCTTCTGTAAAACAAGCGGTGCAATTTTTGCCCCATAAAGAGAATGTTTTATTGTCCTTGTAAACCTGCAAGTTTATGTAGCCATCCTGCATCAATTTCTTGAGGGCTGAAACAGGTAGTGAGAAGCCGTCGACGTTAACCTCCTGTCCGTTTTCCTTCCCAGAGACGAGTTCTTCGATCTTGAACGGCATTCGTTTCCCTCCTCCATTAAAAGAATTAGCTTCTCTTGTCTTGAAAATCTTTGCACTCGTTATGATTCGTTAACGAGGACTCGATATCTGTTAAAAAAAATAATCACGTTCGGATTTCTTGCAACATGAATACCAGATATGAGATGGCAAAGCAAATTAGAGTTATGGCTACCAGAGCTGTAACATGAGGGTACACCACTATGAGGCTTTGGCCAAAGGACAATGGATTCTGGAATCTGGATGCGGAGATCTGCTCCATCGGCCCCATGAGGATGAATGACCGAGTGGTTTTCCTCATGGGATTGATTATGATGGTAGAAGCATCTGAGTACAGTACCATAGGAGAAAACAAGGAGATTCTCTCCTTGATACGTGTGTTTTTTATCAGGATTTCGGGACTCGTTCCCTCTTTAGCATTTAAGGGCGCGGCAGCGTTCGCGACCACGCTCGCCCCGAGGGTGACAAAGAATGAGAGGAAGATCCATAGGGCCACTGAGGCAAGCGCAGAAGTCGCAATGCTTTTGAACAGGATGGAGAACAGTATGGAGAGGCCCAACCAGAAAGATATGTAAAATATGCTAATAATAAGACAGATGAACAGTCGCCATACCTCCTCAACCCCAGGGACAACGCCCACAAGCGTCAGACCGAACCCCGACACCACCAGCACTATAGAGACGAGCATTATGGAGATGGTCACTACCCCGGCCAGGAACTTTCCGTTTATTACTGCATCACGGTAAATGGGCTGGGAAGTTATCTTTATCAAAGTGCCCTGAGCTCTTTCCTTGTTCACAGCGTCGAAGCCTAGAACGATGCCGATAAGTGGGCCGAAAAAGGCCACAAACTGGACCATGGAAAACAGTGCCCCAGGGGTGTTAAAAAGCATCAAGAACACGAATTTGGGCTTGGCAACCCCCTCCAGGCTTTCCTTTAAATGCAACCCCGCCACGTAGCTTGTTATGAAACTTACCATGGCAATGAGGGCAAACAGGGTTACGAACCTGTAACTACTGAAGTGGTCTGCCAGTTCCTTTCGAAAAACCGCGTATAATCCCTGCATGCCTATCCCTCCCGGAAATATTTCAGATAGATTTCTTCAAGGGAGTACGTCTTATCCCCCAGGCCGAATTTTTCCGTTGACAACTGGTCAAGTGTCCCCTGTGCCACCATCTTACCGTTTATCATTATCCCTACGCGGTCTGACATTCTTTGAACTTGGTGGAGGTCATGAGAGGACAAAAGGACCGTCATATTATGCTCTTCCTTCAAACGCACAATCAGATCGATAATGTTAAGGGCAGCCTCGGGATCCAAGCCTAACGTCGGCTCGTCCAAGAACAACACCTTAGGGTCTTTTATGAGTACCTCTGCGATGCCCAATCTCTGTTTCATGCCTCGGGAATAGTTGCCCACTTTTTTGTAGGCCTCATCCTTCAGTCCCACGAGATCGAGGAGATCATCGATTTTTTTCCTGGCTTCGCTCTCGGGTATTCCGTTGAGGGCGGCAATATAGTCCAAACTCTGAATTGCGTCCAACTCAGGGTAAAAGCCCACATTTTCCGGCATGTAGCCGATGATCCTTTTTACATCCCTCGCCCTCCTCACTGGGTCGAGTCCGCATACAACCGCTTCTCCACTCGACGGCCTGGTGAGACCCATCAGCATGAGCAGGGTAGTCGTCTTCCCGGCCCCATTGGGTCCCAAAAACCCGAAAATTTCTCCCTCGTTTAATGTAAAGGTAAGGTGGTCTACGGCAATTTGCTTGCCGTAATACTTGGTAAGATCTGTGGTCTGGACAATAATGCTATCGTCTGCAGCCATTTTAACGCCTTCCCAGTTTTACAAATAATATTACTAGTCCGAGCAGGACAAAGACAATGATGCCAATACCGATCCAGCCCCATGCTGTGGAGGCCTTTACGGTAACCCTCAATTCAAGGTTCTTGCTGACTTTTCCAGCGTCAATGTTAAGGGAGACAGAGTAGTCGCCCACGAGTGCTTGTTCAGATGGTTTAACAGTCACTTCAATTTGTTTCAATGCATCGGGGGCGAGGGTCTCAATTTTTTCCGGCTTGAATGTTACCTTCCAGTTCTCGGGTTTGAACGAAAGGAAATGAATATTGTTAAGGGGCGCTGAGCCGGTGTTTTTTACATACACAGAGATGCTGGAAGGTTTTCCTTTTTGAGCGTTCAAGGAAAGCAGTCCGTCAGAGGTGCCCACCTCCATCTTGTAGGTTCCCGTTAGAATTACGCTAAGACTGGCTTCGCCCTCTGCGTCTGGTGAGGAAACCTTAACAGTTATTGGATACTTGCCAGGCTCGGCCAACGGAAACGGTTTTACCTCTACCGCGACACTTTGGCTTTGATCCGCCTTGCGCCGGACACTGGAGATGAATTTGTCCTCATAGGCGGGCTTAAAATTGACATCCCAGTTTTCCGGGGCCTTAGCGGTAAGACTGAATACCGCGTCTTTATCCAGCTTGTTCTCAACTTCTATGGAAAATTCAAATTTGGCGTCAGTGGGGCCCCTCAACACAGGATATGAAGCGGTGATATTTACCCCTTTTGCTTTCTTACCCTTTTCCTTTGACTTCACATTTATTGTAATAACATTGGTGCTCTTAAACTTATGGTCTATTGTTTCTCCCACCACCTTAAAAATATACTTGCCGGGCCCCACGTCTTTCCCTGGTTCAGCCCTAAAGGTTAGGCTTCTTGATTCGTCGCTACCCACATGCACACCAGTAACACCGTAGCTATATGTCTTGATCCATGCCTTCCATCCCTTAGGAACCTCTGTAACTTTCAAGTCAACTATTTCATCCCTTTTCCCCCCATTCTTGACGAACAGGTCAATACTTACTCCCTCCCCTTCATCAATAACTACCCCGGTGTATTCGGGATATACCCTGACCAGTCTGTCAGGCAGGTCTTTTTTCTTGGCTGCAAAGGCCGGGGAAGAGAAGAAAAGCCCTGCGCAAACCAACATGAAAACCATCAACAACACCATACTGCGAGAAAATCCTTTGCTATTGAGTCCCATGAAACCGCCCTCCTTAAATATCTTCAGTTCTCAACATCTGTGAAGCGACAAGCTCTAATAAGAAAGATAAAAGGCCTCATGGAGAGACCCTAGTTTTCAGTCCAATCGTCTGATTTCGCATGGCTTTCCAAGGACTTCGGGTCATACCCTGCCTTTTCGTAATCATCCAGTGCGCGCAATTTGAGATCCCTGTCTTTAATCTTTTCTGAGTGCTTATCGGCGAGTTCAGCTGCATGGCTCCACATACCTTCTCTTTCATACTCTGCTATCTGCTTTTCTACGCGGACATGTTCTTCGGATGTTTCCATTACTGCGGCCCGGCACCATGATATCACTTTCCTGACTTTAGCCCCACAGTAAGGGCACTCGGTCAAAGGAGGTTCATTGAGGCTTTGAATGACTTCAAATCTGCTCCTGCACTTCTTGCAGGCCTTGCTGGGATCAGTGGCCTCGTATTCATATATAGGCACCGGAGTATCCTCCCTGAATCCTCCCAGTAAACGCGTTGAAGATCTGACATGCTCAGCCTGCCAACTGGGTGGCCCTACTGTATTAAAAAAAATGGATTTGTAAAGCTTTTTAAACGCGGATCAAGGTCCTTTAGTCTTTTCCGATTTTCTCCCATCGCTTTGAAAGTTGATTCAGCCATTCTTCGAATGGCAGATATTGGCCCGTGTATTGATCATAACAGGGCTCGAGGGTGCGATTCTCTCGGTCGCCTTTCTGAGAGTTAAGGATTTCTCGCAAAGTGGTGATTACCTCAGCTTTTGACAGATTATACATCTCTGCAAGCTTCTTTGTTCCGGGCATGTTGCGGTTAACCGCTGCCATTTGCCAGAGGGCTTTTCTTTGCAAATCTTGGGATTGATCATGAAGCTCGAGCTCTCTCGCCAACCTCTCGGCCCTGACAAAAAGACCCCCATCTATAAGTGCCTTCAGTTCTTGTTGTCTATCTTTTTCCATACTTGGGATACCATCACAAAGCTTGCCCCCGGAACAGGACCAAAAGGCCTTGCCCCGGGGGCAGAGCTGATTTAGGTTGTTCAACTAGTACATGTCTTCAGAAGGCATTCCAGGCTGGGCTGTGCTCTTTTTGGGTTCAGGTTTTTCAGCCACCATTGCCTCGGTGGTGAGCAGCAGGCCCGCCACGGATGCTGCATTCTGAAGCGCATAGCGCGTCACTTTTGTTGGGTCTATTACACCGGCCTTGATGAGGTCTTCGTACTCGCCTCTTTCGGCGTTGAAGCCAAAAGCACCTTTTCCGTCCTTTACCTTTTGCACCACAACCGAGCCCTCAAAACCGGCATTGTTGGCGATTTGGCGCACAGGCTCTTCCAGTGCCCGTTTCACCAACTCAGCACCCAGTTTCTCGTCTCCTTCAAACTCGGCCTTGTCAAGTACCTTCATGGCCCTTACGTAGGCCACTCCTCCACCGGGAACTATCCCTTCTTCAACGGCCGCCCTTGTGGCATTGAGTGCGTCTTCCACGCGATCTTTCTTTTCCTTCATCTCCGCCTCAGTTGCAGCACCAACATTAATCACCGCAACACCACCTATCAGTTTTGCAAGGCGCTCCTGCAGCTTTTCTCGGTCATAATCGCTTGTAGTTTCTTCTATCTGTACCCGGATCTGTTTCACTCGACCTTCCAGGGCCTCTCGGCTTCCTCCACCGTCCACTATGGTGGTGTTGTCCTTGTCAATGTTTACCCTCTTGGCAGTACCTAGGTCGTTGATGGTAACGTTCTCCAGTTTGAGGCCTAAGTCCTCGCTTATTACCTGGCCGCCAGTGAGTATCGCTATATCCTGAAGCATGGCCTTTCTCCTGTCACCAAAGCCAGGAGCTTTGACTGCCGCGCACTGCAGCGTTCCTCTCAGCTTGTTAACGACCAGTGTGGCCAGTGCTTCACCTTCAACATCCTCTGCAATGATCAACAGAGGCTTGTTCATCCTGGCGATCTGTTCTAGGATGGGAACCAAATCCTTCATGCTGCTGATCTTTTTCTCATGGAGCAGTATATAAGGCTCGTCCAGGTGGACCTCCATCTTCTCCGGATCCGTGACAAAGTAGGGGCTAAGATATCCGCGATCAAATTGCATTCCTTCCACGATTTCTAACGTGGTTTCCATACCCTTGGCTTCTTCAACTGTAATCACCCCTTCTTTGCCCACTTTTTCCATAGCCTCGGAAATGATCTCACCAATGGTGCTGTCATTATTAGCAGAGATGGTTCCGACTTGAGAGATTTCCTTTTTCTCCTTAGTGGGCTTAGAAATCTTTTTCAGTTCCTCCACCACGAGGTCTACAGCCTTGTCAATACCGCGCTTGAGAGCCATGGGATTGGCGCCTGCAGCAACTAGTTTGGAACCTTCCCTGTAAATGGCTTGAGCCAAAATAGTTGCTGTGGTGGTACCGTCACCGGCTACATCAGAGGTTTTTGATGCAACCTCTTTAACCATCTGGGCTCCCATGTTCTCAAATTTATCCTCGAGCTCTATCTCTTTGGCTACCGTCACTCCGTCCTTGGTGATCTTTGGGGATCCCCATGATTTTTCAATAATGACGTTTCTTCCTTTTGGACCAAGGGTGACCTTAACAGCATCGGCCAGGATGTCCACTCCTTTCATCATCTTTTCCCTGGCCTCTAAGCTATATTTGATCTCTTTACCTGCCATGACAGAACACCTCCTCATTAATTTTCAACAATAGCCAAGATATCGTCTTCTCTCATGATTAGATGTTCTACACCATCGATTTTGATCTCGTTTCCCGCATATTTGCTAAACAGAACCCTGTCATTTTCCTTAACCGCCAGAGGTATTCTCTCCCCATTTTCATTTACCTTTCCAGGACCAACTGCGATCACTTTCCCTTCTTGGGGTTTCTCTTTGGCGGTATCAGGGATAATGATACCTCCTGAAGTTTTTTCTTCCTCTTCGATCCTAAGTACCAGCACCCTGTCATTCAAAGGCCGTATCTTCATTTTGCGCAACCTCCTTTTTCATTAAAAATGTAGTGTCTCGTGGCGGCCAGGCCACGAGGGGCGAGCGGAAAATGTGGGTTTGGTCGTGTTTAAAGGTGCTAAGTATTTAAAATTATTGATAGTTATTTTCTTGGTAGATAAATTTAACCACCCTTTTCGCCTTGTCAAGACCCCCCATATGATTTTTTAAACTCCTTGACAACCGATTTTCAAAGACGTAATTTCGCAAGTTATCTAAGTTAGCCCGTGAATTTAATGGCAATTTGTCAGCCAGCTGTGACAAAGAATTTCAGATTACGCACAGTAACGCCGATATATTAAAACGAATTATAGTCGCAAACGCCTTATGCATCCAATTAGGGGGTGAACACGTGAAAATTCGAGCCATACGTACAAAGGTGGTCTTTTGCATCGTGCTCTTTGCCGCTATACTTTTTTCCGGGCTAGCCCTGGCAGGGGGCTATTACCACATAGTACAGGAGGGAGACACGCTATGGGACATATGTGAGAAATATTATGGGAATCCCTGGCTTTGGCCCAAGTTGTGGGAAATGAACCCCTTCATCACTAACCCGAACCTTTTGAAACCTGGTGACAAAATAAAACTTACCGAGGAAGCGCCCTTTATCCGCCCTGCCGCCAAGGAGGAAAACGCCGGTCCAGAAAAGGTGGAGGCGTCCCCTCGGGAGGTCAAGCAAGTTAATTGGTGGTCAAAAGGAATAGACGTGTCGCAACTGACTAATGTTAAGGCCATTGGATACCTTTCTTATGACAAGCCTGTCCCGCTTGGGTCGATAATAGCAGCGGACCAAGAACGTCTGATCCTTCATGAAGGCGATACGGTTATTATTGAGCTGCAGGATTTCTCGCCGAGGGTTGGAGATTTGGTATGGGCCTATAGGGTCTCGCGAAAACTCAAGCACCCTCATAGAGATGAGCTGGTTGGTTATGCGGTTTCAATTATTGGGAACTTGAAAGTAACAAAAGCCTTGGAGAATTCACGGTATCAAGCGATCATAAATGAAAGTTTCAGGGACGTCCGTGTTGGGGATTTATTGACAATGTATAGGCCGGTTTCGCCCTGTGTCATCCCAACGCCTGCGCCAGAGGGTTTGGATATGGAGGTGCTGGCAACCAAGGATCTGGTGGAGATCGTAGGTCAGTTCACAGTGGTGTATATAGAGCATGGTTCCCAACAAGGGCTCCGAAGGGGTAATCTCTTTGAAGTAGTAAGGCCTCGCGAAGGCCTGCCGGACCTTGTTATTGGATATGTATTGCTTTTGGATACGCGGCCCAACACATCTGTGGGTATTGTGGTAGAGTCTTTGCGGCCTTTTTACAGGGGCTCGAAGCTGAGGCCCCTTAATTGGGGTGAGGCCCCCCATTATCTATCACAGATGCAGCCTTGCAGTTAGAACATTGCAATTAGCATTTCCTAACCTTGCGTAGTTGCCAGCGCCAAGAAAATGCTTGACTAGGGTGAGATCTCTGCTTTATAAACCTCCATCCCTAAGTGTTTAACCAACCCTTCAACTGTTGTCTCTTCATGAGTAGTAACTTAGACGCAGATAGCCAGTTTGATTGGCTTGCCCTATACTCAGTGGAGGGCCTGGGTAATGTGGGTGCCCATTGTTTGCTCCGGACCTACAATGACCCGGTAAATATTTTCAGGGCGTCATACAAAGAGCTTGAAGAAGTTGAAGGAGTAAGTAAGCAGGCGGTACGGAATATTGTTGAACGGCGGTTTGCGTTAGATCCTGAAAAAGAGGTCAGGAGGGTAGAGAAGGCAGGAGCCAGAATTATACCGTTTAATTCAAAAGAGTATCCTCCTTACCTGCGGGAAATTCACGATCCTCCTATTATTCTATACGCAAAAGGGCTGATCATTCCTGTGCAATTGCCCTTTATTGCTGTGGTTGGCTCACGCAATCCAACTCACTATGGCAACAAGGTAGCGATGCAGCTCGGAAAGGCCCTTGCTGAGGCAGGGGTCGGAGTGGTAAGTGGTATGGCAAGAGGGATAGACGGCGCCTCCCAGTGGGGTTGCCTCAATGGAGGAGGATACACAATAGGCGTAATTGGTACAGGACTTGATGTTATCTATCCCGCCTCCAACAAGAAGTTGTTTGAGGCGGTGTGGGAAAAGGGCACAGTGATTTCTGAGTTTCCCATGGGTACTTCGCCTGAGGCTAGGCACTTTCCCATCCGTAACCGCATCATAAGCGGAATATCAATGGGTGTGCTTGTAGTAGAGGCCACGAGAAAAAGTGGCTCTCTCATAACAGCAGGACAGGCCTTGGAACAGGGTCGTGATGTGTTTGCAGTACCGGGGAGCATATTTTCTCCGCGGAGTGAGGGAACCCACTTTCTCATCAAGCAAGGGGCCAAGCTGGTGGACAGGATCGAGGATATCTTAGAGGACTTGTTGCAACAGGAATCTGGTGAAGGCGCAAAGAGCAGCTCGTTTACGAAGGATCCCGTGTTGTTCAGAGACAGAGGAGAAGAAAAAATTTATGAATTTCTGGGCGATTATCCAAAACACATAGACGAGATAGTACGAGAACTCCGGCTGGAACCAGGGGAGGCGGCCGGTATGTTGCTCAACATGGAACTGAGCGGCTTGATCAAGCAATTACCGGGCAAGATGTTCGTACGAGCTTAGGCTTTTTGGGTTTGTTAGTATTTGTAAGTATAGCCTCTTGAATTGGAGGGTATATTCCCTGAAGCGAAAGGAAAATATGGCCAAGAATCTTCTTATTGTTGAGTCTCCTACGAAAGTAAGAACATTGAAAAAATACTTGCCCAAGGACTTTGATGTGATGGCTTCTGTAGGGCATGTGAAAGACCTGCCTGTGAACAAATTGGGCGTCGACATCCAAGCGGGATTCAAACCAGAATATGTTGTAATTAAGGGAAAGGGCAAGGTCCTAAAAGCGCTTAAAGAGGCAGGCAAAAAGGCTGATGTTATATATCTGGGGCCCGACCCGGACCGCGAAGGCGAGGCTATTGCCTGGCACATAGCAGAGGAGCTGAATGGCAAAAAAAAGAAAATTTTTCGTGTGCTTTTCAATGAACTCACACCCAAGGCGATTCAGGACGCAATAGCTTCCCCCCAAGGACTGAATAAGGAGAAGTTTGAATCCCAGCAGGCGAGAAGGATATTGGACCGCTTGGTGGGCTACCAGATTTCCCCTCTGCTGTGGACAAAGGTTAAACGGGGCTTGAGCGCAGGGCGAGTCCAATCGGTTGCCCTGAAAATGATTTGTGACAGGGAAAGGGAGATTTTCAGCTTTGTACCAGAGGAATACTGGTCTGTTACAGCCCACCTTGAGGCGGAACAACCTCCTCCCTTCAAAGCGAGACTCTTTCGATGGAAGGGGAAAAAGGTTGAGTTAGGCAATGAGGAGGAAGTAAAAGCAATACTCAGGGCCTTGGAAGGAAAAGAGTTCCGGGTTCTTAAGGTTACAAAGAAGAAGAAAAAAAAGAACCCTCCTCCGCCTTTCATTACCAGTCAGCTTCAACAAGAGGCCTATAAAAGGCTCGGATTTTCCGCAAAGAAAACAATGTCCATCGCCCAGAATCTATATGAGGGGGTGGAGCTAGGGCCACGGGGTCAAGTGGGCTTGATCACTTATATGCGTACTGACTCCTTCAGGATAGCCGAGGATGCCATTTTTGCTGTGAGAGAGTATATAAAGGGTGCCTACGGGAATGAATTTGTGCCTGAAAAGCCAAACCTGTTTCGAAGTCCCAAGGGGGCTCAGGAGGCCCATGAGGCCATCCGGCCTACTGCTATTGAACTGAGCCCGGACGAGGTAGCCTCCTTTTTGAATAAGGACCAGCTAGCCTTATACTCTCTCATTTGGAGGCGGTTTGTGGCTTGTCAGATGGCCCCGGCCGAGTATCACCAAACCCAGGTTGATATTGAGGCAGGGGAAGCAATTTTTCGCGCCTCAGGTAGCATTATGACCTTCAAGGGTTTCACAATAGTTTACGTTGAAGAAGATAACTCAACCGCAACCGGCAAGCAGGAGGAAGGGATGCTACCTCCCCTCAAGAAAAACCAGGTGCTCAAACTTGAGAAACTCGAGCCTGCCCAGCACTTCACCCAGCCTCCCCCCAGGTTTACAGAGGCAACTCTAATAAAAGCGCTGGAAGAAAATGGCATCGGCAGGCCATCGACTTACGCCACGATCATTTCAAACATTAATCAACGAGACTATGTAAAGCAGGAGAAGGGTCGGTTCAGGCCAACAGAGCTAGGATTCTTGGTAACTGATCTGCTGGTGAAAAATTTTCCACAAATAATGGATATTCATTTTACCGCCCAAATGGAGCAGGACCTTGATAAGATAGAAAGGGGACAGGTCAAATGGATAAAGGTGCTGAAAAAGTTCTATGAGACCTTTGAGCAAAGTGTTGAGAAGGCAAAGAAAGAGATGAAGGCGGAGCTTCCCGCGGGGCTGGATTGCCCTGTGTGCGGCAGACCGATGGTAATTAAGTCAGGGAAAAATGGCCTGTTTCTAGCTTGTTCAAGTTACCCGGAATGCACCCATACATCAAACTTTGAGAGAGATGAAAAGGGTAGAATCATCACGGAAAAGGAACCTGAAATTAGTGAAGTAGAAGAAAGATGCGAAAAATGCGGGCGCCCCATGGTAGTGAAACGCGGGAGGTTTGGCCCCTTCCTGGCTTGTTCTGGATATCCAGAATGCAAGAACACCAAGAGCCTCAATGGCACAGCCGGCATTGATAACGGCGAGCCTCCCCCAGGCCAATCCATATGCAAGGTCTGCGGTGGGAAGATGGTGGTAAAAGTGAGTAGAAAGGGGCAAAGGTTCTTGGCGTGTGAAAATTATCCCAAATGCACAAATACCGAATCCCTGAGTACGGGAGTGCCGTGTCCCCAAGAGGGATGCAGCGGCACATTGGTGGAGCGGGCTTCCAAGAAAGGGAAAAGATTTTACGGTTGTGATCAATACCCTAATTGTAGGTTTGTAATATGGGACGAGCCTTCCAATGAGACATGTCCTGTATGTGGTACAAAGGTTATGGTGATAAAGAGGGACAAGGAGGGTAATGTAAGATTGGCTTGCAGGAACAAGGAGTGTGGCTTTACGCGTCCCCTTGACAGCTCCTCAGACGCGTGACCAGATTGTGGGCCGCCCTAATGGGCTCTGGGAGTCGGTATTTGGTTGTGCAAGATAAGACCAGTATTCTCGAATCTGCGAGCGAAATCCCATACCCTGGTGATACAAACACGGGTTTTACGCCTTTCCTGGTTCTCAATACAACACCCACTTGCTCGCCGTTGTCCATCAGAGGTGAGTAGTCTCCCTTTCTTGGGCCCACTTGCCCATGGGTTCCAATAAGTCGGCTTTTGGCGCATCCAATTGTTGGCTTGTCCAACAATATCCCAAGATGCGTGGCAATACCCATCCTTCGAGGATGAGCTATGCCCTGGCCATCGCATATAAAAACGTCAGGTTGGATAGTTAATCTCTCAATGGCTTTACAGAGCAAAGGTATTTCTCTAAAGCTGAGCAGCCCAGGAATGTATGGAAAAGTCACTTGCCCCTTGGCGGACTGCTCCTCGATAACCTGTAGATCGGGGAATGAAAACACCACCACTCCGGCCCAGCCTGAGCGGGAGCCTTTGGAAACCGATACATCAACGCCCGCAACGTACTTGGGAGTGGGAAGGACGAGGTCGAAAACCAATCTCTTTCTTAATTCTTTTTGGATTTTTACAGCTTGCTGGTATGAGACATTCCAAGGGTGTAGTGCGCGGACAATCATCCTTCTGTTTCAGCCCTTTTGAGCTCTTCTTCGAACTCCTGGAAGAACCTGTCCTTTTCTTTCCAATCAGGGCCAAAGCGTCTATTGAAGTATGATTCCATGCGGTCAAACAGTTTCTTCCACAGCGGTTTGCCTTCCCCTAGGATAAGGTCTTCCAAGAAATCCCGAAGTTCTGCTATTTTTTCCTTAGGGAGAAAGGTGACAGCACCCAACTTGATCGATTTCTTGAGGGCTTCTGGAGTAAGGGCGTGGGCTGTAAGCATTACTGTGGGAAATCCACGTGATACCGAAGTTTTCAATAATTCAAAGCCATTTACGCCCATTATGTCAAGTATCACTATATCATATGTATAACTGAGGAGGTACTGCAGAGCCGTATCATAGTCCTTTGCAGTGTGCACCAAGCACATGTCAAGCTCTTCCTTTACGGTCTCCAACACGTCGGGCTCATCATCCACAACAAGCACTATTTTGTTTTTCAAAGGGCTTTCGGAAGTCATGGCTCAGTGCTACCTCCTTAGTATTTGATTGCCAGCCGGGATGTTATTACGCCTTATATCAGAGATTTTAAAACCGGTCAAAACAAATAACACAGGGTTGCGGTTTTCTATTTTTCCTTGCATACTCAATGGTGGATGGTTAATCTAAGAACCAGCCAGGAGTCCGGGGATTTGGCCAAAGCCTAAATAGGAAAAACTAAAATAAGCAAGATGAAAAATTCTGCCAAACAAAAGAAAAAAGCAGGTTGGTGGCAACGTTTCCTTGATCGCCTCGCCAAGGCAAATGAGCAAGCCTTGAGCAGCGGCTGCCGTACCTGAGGAATAAAGCCGAGTGGTACTGGAAGTATCCTGAAAAAGCCCAATTAAAGTCCCTTTATTTTCTCTATATCCTCTTGCTTGAGGCTGCGCGCCTTCCCCTGTGTCAAGAGGTATATGTGGGCGGCCTCTTCCACTTCCTCTGCAATATTTACAGCATGCGAATAGGTTTTGCCCAACGCGATCAAACCATGATTTTGTAAAAGCAAGGCATTTATCCCTTCCGATACCAGTACCTTGCCTACTGCTTCTGTGAGTTCTTTGCTGCCCGGCACCAGGAAGGGAAGCATGGGTAAAGGATAGGCGAAATATACAAATCCCGGGGTTAGGGGAGGTATTGAGTCAGGACCAGGCTCTAGCATACAAGAGGCTGCGATAATATGGGCACCGTGTACATGGCAACTTACTTTGATATCTGGGCGTATTTTCAAAAGAGCGAGGTGTACAGGCGCATCCTTGGTAACAGGGGGTCCTTCAATCAATACCTGATTTGCATCCAGTACTGAGATTTTGTCTCTATCCACATCTCGGAGGGAATACCCCGTCGGGGTAAGCAAGAAAAACTCTCCAGCTCGAGCGCAAAGGTTTCCTCCGACCCCGGATACTAGTCCCTTCTCATAAAGAATATGGCATGCCCTGGCAAAATCCCTTTTTTCTTGCTCAAGACTTCGTCTCAATTCCGTCCTCCCCAAAAAATGTTTTCACCTTACATAGAATTTTCGAGCTAGTTTCTCAAGCCCAAAGAATCTGCTTTATCCTTGACGGTAACGAAACTGCTATGGGATAGTAAACTATTATTGTAGAGCGTTTGCTCGTCGTTTAGGGAATCGGGTAACTCGGGAGAATAAAAAATTAGGAGCAATTTATGCATGATTCAACAAAAGGTTCTAGCATTGTAGCAACCATAAGAAATCAATATGATCCATCTCAAGAGGTTAGTATCCTATATTTGGCCGCTGACAATGGATTCGCTACGTCTGGAATAATGGAGCATTTCGGGCTTAGAGAGATCTTTATTCCTGCATATATGGTGGTGCAGGATCTGGAACTCATGGGGACCATTGTGGCCGTAATTCTCGAGGAGATATCCCGAGCCCACGAATCTGAGGGGGTATTTCAGTACAGTCCCTATTTGGAGGTAATGGGTAAGGAATACACAATGAAAGAGAGTGGTGAATACATGATGTTGGAGGAGGCAATATAGTTGTTGCTTGGGGAGGGTGGAAAGACATGAAGATCTCCCAATATTACGCTGCTGATGGCTCTACCAAAGTAGCCTTGGTAAGGGAGGGTAAGCTGTATCCTCTACTGTTCGAAGGAGATATGATAGATCTTATAAAAAGAGGGCTTGACATTGTGCATGATAATCAAGGTTATTTGCCCAGCGAGGTTAGTTTTGCCCCCGCTGTGTCTAAGCCAAGCAAAATAATTGCACTGGGCCTCAACTATAAGGACCATGCAGATGAAAGCAAGGGAGCTGTGCCTGAAAATCCTCTGGTATTTGCGAAATTCCCCAACAGTTTGATAGGGCACATGGGCACAATCACATGGAGTCCAAGAATTACAAGGAAGGTTGATTACGAGGCAGAACTTGCAGTGGTAATTGGAAGAGAAACAAAGAATTGTCCGCCCGACAAGGCCCTTGACAGTGTGTTTGGTTACACATGTGCCAATGACGTGAGTGCGCGGGATTTGCAGTTTGGAGACGGCCAATGGGTGAGGGGTAAATCCTTGGATACCTTTTGTCCTTTAGGTCCATGGATAGTAACAGCAGATGAGTTACCCGATCCCAACAATCTCAAGATATCCTGTCGGCTCAATGGCCAGACCATGCAGGAAAGCAATACATCAAACATGATCTTCGGCGTAACAGATATAATAAGCTTCCTTTCCCGCCATTTTACACTCTACCCCGGAGACGTGATCCTCACAGGTACGCCAAGCGGGGTAGGGGCATTTCGAAAACCCTCGATATACCTAAGAGACGGCGACGAGGTAAATATTGAAATCCAGGGCATCGGCACCCTGTCAAATTTTTGCGAGGAAACAGGCTAAACAATCCTGGTGGGATCATGGGATGGAGGGGTGCCCGTAGCTCGGACCACCCAGTTTTGTCTTTCCAGGCATTCATTCAAGTATAATTAGATGAAGGCCAACCTTAGTGGCTTCTGGATGCGAGCTGTTTCAGTGCCTTTTATTTTTCTTATTTTTTCCTTTTTTCCAGTGCCCCGGAGGGTATTCTTTTCTGTGCTTGTCGAAGTAGGTATAAGGCCTGTCCGTGTCAGCTTCAATGAGGACGTATCCACCCAACCTTTCTTGGTAATGGACAGGTAAGAGGGCAGAGGTTCGCCAGCTAACTCCTTCAAGGTAAAAATAGACCTTGTTGGTTACGTCAAAGTAAACATATGAATCAGGGTAGTAACGGAACTGGTGCTTGGCCCTGTAACCCCATGCAGGGGCGTGAGGTGGGGGACCGTGGCCATGGTGTCCTGAAGGCGGATGAGCTTCTGAACAAGGTTTGCCTTGTTTGCCCCAACCAACTGCTACCTCGCCACTGGTGGTGCTGCAACCAGTCAACATTGAAGCGCTGAACAAAAACACAAGAATGAGTGCAAATGAAATAACAATCTTCATCGCACCTAAATCCTCCATGCTGATAAACAGGCGGCTACTAGATTTTTCGGCACCAAGGGCAGAAAGGTTTAATTAAATTATTTAGATGAGTTACCTAGGGACAAGAGTTATTAAATATATTCCAAAAATAGCGAATACAATGTTGGCAAGCCACGCAGAGAGGAACGGGGGGAGCAGCCCAGAAAAGCCGATCGCCCTTGTCACACCGAGCAAAAATACATAAAGAAAGCAAAGAGCGACCCCAAGTGAAACCGCCATAGGTCCTCCCCCTTTTTCCACCTTCATCGAGATGGGAAACCCGATTAAAACCATGACCACCACAATAAACGGGAAGGCCAGTTTAATATTTAAGTCCACGAAATATCTGGTTGCGTCGTACCCTTCCTCCTGAACTCTCTCGGCGAATCTCCTCAGTTGCCAGTAGTTCAATTCCTCGGGCTTTCTTTCAACCTGGGTGAATGTTTGGGGCGTCTCCGGAAGAGATATGGTCAGTTGTTGAAAGCCCTTGGAGACATATCCCTCTCCTTTTTTAAGCTTCAGCTCCACTCCATCCTTAAGGTGCCAAGAACCGTTTTTCCATACAGCTAATCGTGCATCTATCCTTCGCACCAACCTGAAATCAGAAGAAAAGTAATAGATTGATACGTCGTGGGCAATGGTTCCGTTCGAGTCAAATTTGCCGAACCAGTAAATTGCATTTTTTGACTTGTACCAGATGTGACTCCGGCCATAGAAACTTTGTGTCCGCCGTTTTCGGACCTTTGTCCTCCATATGTCGTTGCACCTTGAACTGGTGAAAGGAACAACAACCTCGGAGAGCAGGAACAGCAGGGCGGCGAGAAAGACTGACATGAAAACAATCGGCTGAAGAAGTTGGTTAACGTTAATCCCGGAGGCCTTCAGGGCAGTAATTTCATTGTTATTTTTCATGATGGTAAAAAGGATCACCACCGCTATAAGCACTGATGGGGGCAACATTTGAACCAGCATGTATGGTATCTTGAATAGAAAGTAAGACAGCATGACCTCTTTGGGCACTCCTGATTCCAAGAAGTCATCTATCCTTGCGAAGAAGTGAATTATTAGATAAATGGATAGAAAGATGCATAGGCATATACCGAAAAACTTGAAAAATTCGCAGAAAAGATATCTTGAGAGCTTGCTCATCTATTAGATAGAGATTTGTTAGAGGGTTACACTTTTTTATTTTTAAAGCTTGCTTATTAGAACCAGCACTAAGATTATCACGCCCGCCAAGAGATATTGCTCCCTATTAACCTTCCAGAAAAGCTGGAAGCTCCAAGGCCTTTTCTGAGCCTTCTGGTAAGGTGAAAAGCGAGGGATGAGGCTTTTGGTATTACTGGCATATTCCCTGTACTCTTCCCCAAATAATCTCTCCAGCCTTGTCATCTCCTTCCTATACTTGCGGGGCATATACTGGAAGAAGAAAATACCTAGCCCGACGAGCAGTAGAAGAAGGTCATATCCCCAACCCATTACACAAAACCCCAACAGCAAGAAAAGCCTGCCAAAGTAGAGGGGGTCCCTCAGGTAGGCGTAAGGTCCGGAGGTTGTAAGTTCTTCATTCCTTTGGAGGTGGCCCGCAGCCCATATTCTCATGGCCTCACCTATGGAAACAAGGATGAGTCCGGCAATCACCGAATAAAGGGTGGGCCGGGCAAGGATTACAAGCAAAGCGACACCGGCTGCCAGAATCAATGACTGGGATATTTTCTTACTCATTTAGACCTCTTGAAAACCCGGTAAAGCATGAACATCTTGGGTGGTGTTCCCCTATCGAAAAATTTTTTTTCTACCTTGTAAAGCCTTTCCAGATCCAGCTGAACAAAGCATTTGAACACATAGTCATCAAAAACAGGAAATCTTCCTTTAACATATGCAGTGGAAAAATCAACTAAATAAGGAAAATCATTGTGGATAAGGATGTTTCTTTGGTGCGCATCACCATGGGCTACGCCTCTTTGGTGGATTTGCTCAAACAATTTGACGAGTCGTTGGAAATAGATTTCACTTATTGTACCCTTTTCCATCTTGGATATGGGAATTCCGGGCACAGCGCTCATCTTAAGTGTATAAGGGCCGGTTCTTTCAATAAAGGAAGGAATTCCCTCCAAACCACTCAATCTTTGAAGGGCCGCGGCCTCCCAGTTGATGCAAAGCCTGCCATACAGCTTTTGAATCATGGGATTGGAGCTGTAGTCTTTTACTATTATGTCACCCTCTCGCCACACCTTGGCCTTCCATTTGTTCCTAGGTGCGTAGGGGACAGAGTCACTGCCCAAAGCGCCATGGTCTTTTTGCTCGAAATCGTTCATCAGTAAAACGCCCTTATGGCTTCTGCCATGATTTTTGCTCTGTACCGTCGAAGTATTGCGATATCATGAGAGGGAATGTCAAGGGAATTAAAATCCTGCTATCACATTCCCTAGGAGATTGACTTTAGATCAGTAAATGGCGTATCCATGGTATGCGATGAGGTTTCAAGAAAAAGAGAAAACACAGTAAAATGGAATGGATTGTGAGCAGATGATGGCGCTTGAAAATGAGTCAAGTGAAGTTCCAGAGCTCTCTGTAGTCGTGCCCGTGCATAACGAGGCAGAGAATATTACCCCCCTTGTTGCAGAGATACGGGAGGCCTTAGACGGTAAGTTCAATTATGAAATCGTATACGTGGATGACGGCAGCACGGATGATACTCTGGCTATTCTTCGGTCCATTGCAGCAGAATTTCCTAGACTTCGCGTAATTCACCACAAGACATGTTTTGGTCAATCCGCAGCAATATGGACGGGTGTAAAAGAGGCAAGGGGACAATGGATAGCAACACTCGACGGAGACGGTCAAAATGATCCGAAGGACATCTTGAGGATCATTGATTTAAAGGGGGGTATCGAGGGGCTGGATCCCAGCCTGGTCCTATGCGGTTACCGCAGGAAAAGGCGGGATACGTGGCTGAAAAGGATTTCTTCCCGCATAGCTAATGGTGTCAGGAGCGCTTTGTTAAAAGACAATACGCCTGACACGGGTTGCGGCCTAAAGATTTTTGCGAGGCATGCTTACCTTTCTCTTCCCTTCTTTGATCACATGCACCGATTCCTGCCCGCATTGTTTCTTGCCAAGGGTGCAAAGGTAGAATCTGTCGAGGTCAATCACAGGTCTAGGCGTAGGGGGCAGACCCATTACGGCATCAAGAACCGTTTGTGGATTGGAATAATTGATTTGATGGGTGTTATGTGGCTTCGGAGACGTTTGAAAAACCCCATAGCGAGGGAGGAAAACATTGAAAGCTAACGTAATATGGCTCGCCATAGGATTTTTGGGGCAGGCCCTTTTTTCGATGCGATTTTTAATCCAATGGATATACAGCGAAAGGAAAAAGCGGAGTGTTATCCCCCTTGCTTTTTGGTACTTCAGCCTCGCCGGAGGCATAACACTGCTAAGCTATGCAATCTACAGAAGGGATCCGGTCTTTATTCTCGGGCAGGCCACAGGTGTTTTTATCTATACCAGAAACTTGCAGCTCATTGCCCGCGAGCGCAGGACCAAGGCCAGCGGGGTCTCGTAGAGGTGTGGTTTGAGTAGGTCTCACAATGCCCTTTGCGCAGCGTTCGTGCTCGCCTCTTGGTCTATCCTCTGGTTATCCAGTTACCTGTTACGCCCTCTTTGGCCGATAGACGAGACCCGTTACGTAACAGTAGCCTGGGAGATGTGGCAAAAAGGTGACTTCCTTGTGCCACGTCTCAATGGCTTGCCGTATCCACACAAACCACCATTGCTGTTTTGGCTGATCCACGCGGGTTGGTGGGCGTTCGGCGTAAACGAATGGTGGCCTAGGTTGGTTCCATCTTTGTTCGGCCTTTTATGCCTTTTTCCTTTGAGGCGTGTAGCAAATATTCTCTGGGAAGATAATGAAAAACTTCCTTGTCTCGTGTCCATGATTCTCATGGGATCCATCCTTTGGTTGGCATTTTGTACCTTTGTGATGTTTGATCTCCTCCTGAGTTTTTTTGTTCTGGTTGCGATAGTCGGCGGAGTTTACATCATCACGGGCAGGCAGTGGCAGGGTATGGTATTGATGGGTCTGGGTCTGGGCCTGGGGACCCTTTCAAAGGGGCCAGTGGTTTTTGTTCATACCCTTCCCGTCCTTTTCCTTTTTCCGTGGTGGGCGCAAGCATTAAGAAGAACAAAGAGCAAATTCATTATTGCCAATTATTGTGGGGCCATATTAATAGGGATAGCAATAGTGCTTGCGTGGGTGATCCCAGCAATAAAGGCAGGTGGGGGGGAATATGGTGATGCCATATTGTGGGGACAGACTGCACACAGGGTTACCTCCTCATTTGCTCACAGAAGGCCTGTTTGGTGGTATATGCCATGGCTGCCTGTGTTGCTCCTTCCATGGATCTTTTTTATTCCCATGTGGAAGACCCTTTTCTTGAGGCATAATCCCCGCACTGTGCTTCGTTTTTGCCTGTCTTGGATTATTTCAACCTTAGTAATTTTTTCGATTTTGAGTGGAAAACAGGTCTATTACTTATTGCCAATGTTACCTGGCGTGGCACTGTTCATTGCCTCAGGCCTTTCCACTCAGAGCGAAGTGGGAACCAAGGGGACCCTGCCTTTTGCCGTTTTCATGGCTCTCTTGGCAACAGGGCTTATGCTTAGCCCAATTGTGGCAAAAAGCTTACCCTATGGAACTCACCGGGCGTGGTGCATCGCTGGTGGCTCAATACTTCTCGGAGCGGCTGCTGCGATATTGGTTCTGAAGCCTAGGAAGGTATTAGGAGGGGTCGCAGCGATACTTATGGGCTCCATACTGTCCTTTGTGATTACAGAGGCAGTGTTTGTAAAGACAATAGGTAACAGATACGACCTCAGGGGCGTAGCACGTATCTTAAGGGCATATGAGGAGCAGGGCAGGCCCGTTGCGCATACAGGAAAGTATCATGGTCAATATCATTTCCTCGGGAGATTGAAAGAGCCTTTCCAGGTAATACGGCGGGGTCAGATAGGAGCTTGGCTGGCGACCCATCCAAAGGGGAGGGTGATAGCCTACTTCCGCCGCCCTCCTGCTTCAGCTGACTGGAAGCTCCTGTACTCTCATCCTTACAGAGGAAAGACGCTGGTAATCTTGGGGCTGCGGCACTCCAAGACAAGAGGGGTTGGCCGGGGTATTACCGATCGCTGTCTCCGGGATCGCCGTCTGACACAGAGAGCCCGTACTTCTTGAGCTTTCTTATCACAGTGGAGTGATCTACGCCCAATAACCTGGCAGCTTCTCTGCTGCTTTTTTTGATGGCCATGGCCTGGCGCAACAGCTGCATCTCCACCTTTTGTCTGGCTTCCTTCAAGGGGATTATACCTCTTACCTCAACTGGGGAGCCATTTCCTTGTCCAGTGCTGTAAATCCCCGGAGGAAGATGGCGGGGCTCCAAGGTATCCCCGTCACTTGTTATAACCATCCGCTCAATAACATTTTGAAGCTCCCTCACATTGCCGGGCCAATCATAGCACTCCAATGCGCTTACCAGTTCCTTGGAAAATTTTTTGGACCGGTTGAACTTGCGATTGTAATGGCGGAGGAAGTGCCATGCTAAAGGGAATATATCCTCAGGCCGTTCCCTCAATGGCGGCACCTTGATGGGGACAACATAGAGCCTGTAAAAGAGGTCTTCTCGAAATCGACCCTCCCTGACCAATTTGGGAAGGTCTCGGTTTGTGGCAGCGATGACCCTCACGTCTAGTTTTATTGGCTTTACTCCTCCAACGCGTACCACCTCGAGGTCTTCGATGACCTTAAGGAGCTTGACTTGGCATTGCAAGGGCATTTCCCCAATTTCATCAAGGAAGATAAACCCTCCGTCGGCAAGCTCGAAAAGCCCAGGCTTGCCTTCTTTCACGGCCCCTGTAAAGGCTCCCCGGGCATAGCCAAATAGCTCGGATTCAAACAAATTTTCAGGGATTGCCCCGCAATTTACCGGGATAAAAGGCCCCTTTCTCCGTGCACTCAACCTGTGCATGAGCCTTGCCAATACTTCCTTACCAGTGCCGGATTCTCCCTCGAACAGAACAACGGAATCCACCTGGGCGAGGCGCGCCACCAGGTCTATAATGCCCGTCATCACCTTGTTTTCAGCAATTATCTCCCCCCCAGTGATGTGGGAGATTCGGGCATGCTCTGGCGCAGAGAGATAAAGGGCCATAAGGCGGGATACCTCTTCTTTGAGCCGTTGCAGTTCTGTAACATCTCTGATATTAATGATTATGTGTTCAGCAGAATTGCCTAGGCGCACCGGCGTGGCTGTTACGTAAATTTCATTACCGTGCCTTAATTTACCCATACTGGTGACGCTTCTTCCCAATTGCCTGACCAGACGCACCACTTCCTGGATAGTATGAAGACAGATGTGAGTTTCACCGTCCAGCTTTTCCAGGTTATGACCCATGAGGGTGTCGGCCTTTAAACCCGTGATACGGGTAAAACTGCTATTGACACTTATCACTGACATACCGTGTAGGAGAATTATCCCGTCGTAGAAACTCTCCATGAACGAGTCAAGAATGCCGCCAAAGGGTCTTTGATTTGTGGGGTGGGCTTCCATGATCGCATGCTCCGCAACATGAAGAATAGGACATTTAGCGTAGTTTTTCAAACAATTGTGGTGATGACAGTTTAAGAATCAATTGCCTTTGAAAAGAACATATGGGAGACGAAGAGGTCCTGAAAGCGGGTAGATGAGGCCAGTTCGATATATTCCATTGACCCAGCGATTCTCTGTGCTTCACGCCTTTTCTTCATATCCACTAGGGCCAAGCATGCACCATGGCCAGCTGCATTGCCACATGCTATTATCTGGCAATTGGGGGGCGATGGTATGAGATCTATGAGCTGTGCATCAAAGGAATCTATAAAGTTTCCTCCTGCCCCTGCTAAGTAAATTCTGCGAATTTCCGGGCCAAAAGACTCCATCATTATGGAAATCCCGGCACGGATCGCCCCTTTTGCCATTTGAAGTTCTGCAATGTCCTTTTGGGTAATGACTATATCATGGCCTGTGGGATTTTCGTCTTTCCATGAAAGGACAAATTCATCTCCATCTTCTCCATCTCTGAGCCTTGAGCTCTTTATGGAATGATTGAAGTTCCCCCGTTGCAGTATACATCCAGTTCTTATGAGTTCAGCCACCGCTGAAATGAGACCTGAGCCACAGATGCCGATGGGGGGCCGGTTATGAATAGTCTTCAGCCCAACCTCCAATGTCGTGGGATCGATACGTACTTGATTAATGGCACCGCTTGCTGCCCGCATTCCCCACTTGATGTGACCACCTTCAAAGGCAGGACCTGCTGCTGTTGAGCAGCACATGATTCGATTCTTGTCTCCCATGGCTATTTCGCCGTTTGTGCCAATGTCGATCACCAGTGAGCGCAGTCTGGAGCGGTGCAGGCGGGTTGAAAGCACGCATGCAACCGCATCGCTTCCCACAAAGCCGGCCTTAACTGGCAAAAAGTAAACATACCCCGAAGGGGCGACCTTCAGGCCCACATCTCTGGCCTTATATTCCTGGGCCGATGATATGGCAGGCGCATAAGGGGCAAAAGAGAGGAATTGGGGGTTTATCCCCAGGAAAAAATGGTGCATTGCAGTATTGCCCACAACCGACACCTCCATAACTTCCTCATGGGAGATACCGATATCGTTACACGCTTCTGTGATCAGGGAATTGGCACAGGAAATGAGAGAGCTATGGAGTTTTTGTAAACCCCCCTCGGTTTGTTGGCAAAAGGATATCCTGGTTATAATGTCATCACCATATGGAATTTGTGGATTCATCGATGACTTAGTAGACAGGATTCTTGCCTTGAGCAAGTCCACAAGATATGCCACGACTGTGGTGGTCCCCACGTCAATTGCCACCCCATAAGGCCCGTCCTCTCGCTCTTCAGTGAGACCTACAACCTCTGTTGCTCCCCGGACAAGGACCCTTACCGGGCCTTGCTTGGAACGCAAAACGTGCGGAATATCGCGCACGACATATGGGTCAGTATGAAGGCGCCTCAGTCCATGTTCCTTTTCCAAAGCGCTGATAAGCCTTTCCCGGTCTGCTACTGGATCTGATATGGTGGGCGAAGGGACTGATACTGCGTAGACAAACAAAGGTGGGCGAAGTGAGTTTGGGGGTGGTAGTTGCTGAGTCGAAGTTAATATGATTTGGGCTTTGGATCGGCTTTGTTCTGGGACTAAAACCGCCAAACTTCCCTGGGCTATGGTGTTGCAGGCAAGCCTGTAACCCTCGGATATCAACCTGTCACCTAAAAGCTTTCTCTCAACATCATCAGGAGGAGAAAGAGGAGGCAAGTGGCCCTTTAAAATGACCTTGCACTTGCCACATCTCTGTCTGCCGCCACATAGAGAATCGAGTTGAACGCCTGCAAGCCTTGCTGCCTCAAGAATGGAAATGGGCCTGTCGATTTTGATGCTCTTTCCGGATGGCAAAAACCGTATTGTGAACACTATGAGCCTTCAGAAATTCCGAGCAATTTCCTCACTTTTTTTACGCCTTCAGCTGCGTCCTTTGCATATGCATCAGCGCCACAGCGTTCCACGAATTTGGGGGTCACCGCTGCACCCCCACATATCACCTTCACTTTACTTCCAATATCACTTTCCCTTATGGTAGCAATTGTTTTCTCTACATAAGGGTCCCCTGTAGTAAGAAGCGAGGAAAGCCCTACTATTTGGGCTTTGTGCTCACGCGCGGCCTCCACAAACCTTTCGGGCGCTACGTTTTCCCCCAAGTCCACAACTCTGAACCCCGAGGTTTCCAGCAGCAATTTTACGAGGTTTTTTCCTATATCATGGAGGTCACCGAATACGGTGCCGAGCACTACCGTCCCGAGGTCTGTGCCGGAGGATTCCTTTTTGATAAGAGGTCTTAGGATATCCATGCATGCCTGCACCGATTTAGCGGCCATCATCATTTCGGGGATAAAGATCTTGCGCTGTTCGAATTTGTCTCCAACAATATCTAGAGCTGGTATCAAGTTTTCATTAATTATTTGTTCGGCTGCTGCGCCTTGATCCAGCAATTCCTGGACGAGGGCACCAGCCTCTTTCCTTTTTCCAGCCACGACAGCACTTGTCAGTTGGGCTCCCAGATTTTCTTGTTTGATTTCGTGCCTGGACGTGCCTGCAGAAAAATCTTTCTTATACTGTGCAAGATATCTCTGACAATACTGGTCCTTTCCCTGGAGCATCTCAATTGCCAACAAAGCTTTTCTCATTCGCATGTTAGTGGGATCAATAATGGCACAGTTGAGTCCGGCTACAGCACACATGGCCAGGAATATGGTGTTGATGACTTGGCGATCTGGCAAACCGAACGAAATGTTTGAAAGGCCAAGAGTGAGATTAACGCCAAGCTCTTGACCGATTAACTGTAATGCACGTATGGTTTGAATGCCTGCCTCATGGTCTGCGCTTACGGCCATTGCAAGCGGGTCGATGATGATGTTGTCACGGGAAATACCGTATTTTTCGGCCTCTTCTACTATTAAGGAAGCGATTTTCAGCCGATCCTCTGCTTGGGCCGGTATTCCCTTCTCATCCATAGTCAAACCTATCACTGGTGCATTGAATTCCTTGGCAAGCGGCAATACTGAGGCCAGCTTATCAATCTCACCATTTACTGAATTAATTAAGGGGGTTCCATTGTAAACTTCAAGTGCAGCCTTCAATGCTCTGGGGTTAGCTGAATCTATACAAAGGGGTAAATCTGTTACCTGCTGAATTGCAAGGACAGCTGTTCTCAGGGCCTCAGGTTCATCAATGCCAGAGATGCCCACGTTTACATCCAGTACATGAGCTCCCGCTCTTGCTTGGGCGAGTGCCTCTGATTGCAAGGCCTGCATATTGCCTTTCCTTATGGCCTCGGCAAGGGCAGGCCTTCCTGTAGGGTTTATCCTTTCACCTATGACTATAAAAGGTTGATGGGAACCTATTGCTACCTCCCTGGACTGACTTCTCAGAATTGTAACTGCTTGACTAAGGGCTGTGCCCAGGGACACGGTTTGTTGGGAGTAAAGGTGGAATTTTTTTCTCCCTGCAGATCGATTTTTATGGATTTTCCCGTATTCGGCCGCAGTCCTGAGAGCAACCTTTACATTCTCGTCAGGTGTTCCGTAAGTAAGCCCAACTGTGTCAATGGAAAAGTTTTCCAGAGGATCCCCGTTGTCAATGAGTCGCCGAACCTCAGCGGCCACTTCTTCAGGGCTTCCGTTTTTCATCAGCACGGGATTTATCCTGGCGTTCACCGCAACATTTGGCCCAAAAATTTCTCTTGTCCTTCTGACGTCAGATCCAAAGCCTATTTCTATGAACTTCAAATGTCTTACCTTGGAGTATCCCTCCAATACCTCGTCCACCGATCCACAGTGGTGTATACCTACAGGGGCGCAGGCCTCGGCCACATAGTTGTCGTATTGAAGGACATATTTTTCGTAAGTGTTAAGGGAAATCTGTTCAATGGTGCAATTTGGCAACACGCATAGCCTAGGGTCGCACATGGGTGTCACGTCAACTGCGCCGGTTCCGGACACCTTCTTGTTAAACTTGAACAATTCAACTATGGCCTTTGCGCAAATCCCCAGCAAATGATGGCACAGCTCTGGATCTTCGAAGTAGTCGATATAAAGCTGATCACCCCTTATCTTCAGGGCCAAATTTTGTACGCCCGTGGTGTTGATATCGCCCACCACAGTTCCGTATTTATCTTTTAGGTATTCGATCTGCTTTATCATTTGCTTCATGGGAGCTGATTCAAAGATATCCGGCGGGTCGAGTTTCATTATCTGATCCCTTGAAAGATTCAAAGGCATTGCCCATGGGAGGGCATCCCTCTCAAAAACAATTTCACAGCCAAACACCGCAGGAAGCATCACCATTCCAAAAGTGATAAGAGGCCTTGGTTTGGGGTCGGGGTCACCAAGACCAACATCGCCAAACCGTTCATACAATGCCCTGTCAATGGCCATCCTCGCTTCAATTCTGGTCTCTGGGTCAAAGTAGTATTTTTGATCAAAAGAAATTCCATAGTGATTGTAAAACCAGTCAGGGTAAAATCCTACGCCAAGAGGTATTATATGTTGTTTTTGGCCCATGGGCTGTCTCTCCTTACCAAGTGTCAAGCTGTTCTCATTCATTTCGGCAACCCCATAACCAGCAATTGCTGTGCCAATCCTCTTCTGTATTCCCATTGAATGTCGGCAATCTAAGGCATTGCGCGCTTGTGCATTCAAGTATATTGCCTTATTACAAGGGCTAATGCGGACTTGGGAATTTGGAACCGGCAGCAGCTAGACGGATATGGGCGGGGAAAATTCGGCTGCTATGGGTGAGCTCTGTGGTTTCGGATCAAAGATTTTGGTGCGATACTGCAATATTTATGGAAAATTGGTGCAAAAATCCACCAGAACCTGCAGGATCCCATGGAAGAAAGGTGCGTTGTACGTTTCTTGTCGTGAAGATGCCCCGATCCCTAAACTTATGAAATTGCAGAAAAAATCCCGGAGGGACGAGCTTGGCCAAGGGGGGCGAACCGGCTGTTAGAGGTGGTACGGATGATGCAGATTCAGTGAGATTACTAGATGGGTCACTATTCATTTTCAAGGAGGGGCAAGATGAATATTTCTGATATTTTTCAAGGA
>Ga0164318_10000293_pt1 | contig 35857 bp, 31 predicted proteins | sample GuaBasSedimGuay9_FD_113734 | JGI IMG/M metagenome (GOLD analysis project Ga0164318, IMG submission 113734) | Subseafloor sediment microbial communities from Guaymas Basin, Gulf of California, Mexico - Guay9, Core 4571-4, 0-3 cm | ecosystem: Environmental > Aquatic > Marine > Hydrothermal vents...
AGACATTGCTTTTACTCAAATGTGTTTAGAAACAGGCTTTTTAACCTATAATGGGAATGTAAAATCCCATCAAAATAATTTTGCCGGTTTAGGTGCCATAAATAAAGATGAAAATGGAGAGTGTTTCCCCGATATTCAAACCGGAGTAAGAGCTCATATACAACACCTTAAAGCCTACGGATCAAAGCGTAATTTATTTTCCGATTTAGTTGATTCACGCTTTAGGTTTGTAAAACGCGGCAGTGCTCTAACAATTTACGATTTAACTGGTAAATGGGCATCAGATAAAGAATACGCACTCAAACTGGAGGATCTCCTTTCTCGCCTATTTTTTATCCGAAATCAAATTGCTTTCAGAGAATCTTTAGGGATTTATTAAATTTTCCCTCACTTAAAACTCCTAAAATAAGCTCCTTATATTTGAAGACTAACAAATGGTTAATAAGTTAGCTTTATCAATGAATTCCTAAGTCCTTTCTTTTTTTATTTTTGCTATTGGATGCATAAAATTACGATACTTTTAGGAAGTAATCAAGGCAATAGAAAAGACTTGATTTTAAGAGCAATACAATTGCTCGAAACCAAACTTGGCAAATACCTAAAAGCATCTTCTATCTATGAATCAAAAGCTTGGGGTTTTGAAGCAGAAACAACATTTCTTAATCAGGTTTTAATATTTGAAACACAATTAAAGCCACAGGAGATTTTACAGATTAGCCTCGATATAGAAAAAGTATTAGGAAGAATAAGAAATACCAAAGGATATGCTTCTCGCACTATGGATATCGACCTGCTTTTCTACGATAATCGAATTATTGAAGAAGCAAACTTACAAATTCCTCATCCCCGATTACATTTACGCCGTTTTACTTTAGAGCCATTAGTAGAAATAATACCAAATTTTATCCATCCAAAATTTAAAAAAAGCATGAGTGAACTTTTGCAAGCTTGCCCAGATAATTTAATGCCAAATAAACTTGAAAAATAAAATGATTCATAATTTTGTTGCCATAGAAGGAACCATAGGTGCGGGGAAAACATCCTTAGCAACTAAAATTGCTGAGGAGAACAATGGAAAACTTATACTGGAACAATTTGCCGACAATCCTTTTTTACCAAAATTTTATGAAAACGGCGACAAATACGCTTTTCCCTTGGAACTCTCCTTTTTAGCAGAACGCTACCAACAACTTAGTGCTCAACTGAGCTCACAAGATTTATTTAAAAATTTTACTATTTCGGATTATTTATTTAACAAATCATTAATCTTCGCACAAAAAACACTTCCTCCCGATTTATTTGGCTTATATAGTAAACTTTTCGGCATTATCAACTCCTCCATTCCAACGCCCGACCTTTTAGTTTATCTTTATTTAAGAGTAGACCGACTAAAAGCCAATATTAAATTGCGTGGACGTTCTTATGAGCAAAGTATTGCCGATGATTATTTGGAATCTATTCAACAAGGCTATTTTGAGTTTATCAGACAGCAACAAAATATGCGTATTTTAATCTTAGATACCAACAATATCGACTTTGTCAAAAATCCCGAAGATTATAAAAAAATAATGTATCATATCAATCAAGAATACTCCGTTGGTATTCACCGAAAAGTACTTTAACAGCTAATTATTATAATTTTTTAATCTCAAACCACCAATACTAATTCACAAATTAATGTTGATGATTTTCATATTAATAAAAATCTCTTTACAGTTTGATTTGTAACTTTACGTCTAAATGGGAAGTGCATGCAAATAAATACTAAAGTATCAACAATAATTATCACGCTCCTGCTTGGGGCTTTTCTTGCTGCTGCTTGGTTTGGATATAAATTATTATCAACCGAAAGCCTGAATCCTTTACAAGCTTTTCCCAAAAACACAGCTTTTGTCCTTGAAATTCCTAAAGCAGAAAAATTCTTCCGAAAACTAAATAATGAAAATACTTTTTGGAATGATTTATTATTGAACAAAAAAGCAAAGGAATTTAATGACGTTTTTAATGAATTATTGACTGAGAGCCGAAATGATGAAAAATTAAAATCTTTTTTTAATCAAACTTTTTATTTGTCTTTAATCTCTACAGATAAAAATTCAACAGATTTTTTACTAATAACAAAGCATAATAGATTCAATCTAAAATCTTTACAAACAAAACTTCTGAGTAAAATAAAAGGAATACAGTATTATGCTCCAATTAATGATTCTAATTTTGCCAAAATAACAACTGCTACGTCAAACTATTTTCTTGAAGAAAGTAAAGGTTTATTCTTTATCAGCTCTAATCCAAAAGTAATACAAAAAGCAAAAAAACAGTTAGCAGAAGAAAAAGAGCTAATCAAGTCTGTTGACTTTAACCAATTAAAAACAACTAGAGGAAAACGTGCAGATGCCTACCTTTATATAGAATATCCTTCTATAAACGAGAACCTGAAAAACATACTTAATACCAAGGGAATCGCCAAGCTAAAACCATCTTCCGTAGCTAATTACAGCGTTTTAGATATTATATTAAAAAAAGACGAACTCCTGTTAAACGGATATACTTCGGCTTTCGATAGTTTAAATCAAAACCTAAGCGCTTTCAAAAATCAAAAAGGACAAAAGTCGCAATTAGCAATATCACTCCCCTATTTTACAGAAAGTTTTATTGGCTATAATCTTTCCAACTATCGTTCTTTTATTGAAAAGCAAACTGTTTTATCGCAACTTAAAAAACAGCGTACTGCTATTGATAAAATGATAAATGGAAAATCTTTGGATATTACTGAAAAGTGGTGGGCAGGAGAAATAGCTTTAGTCGTTGATAATAAGCAAAGAGAATATGTTGTAGCAACGGCAAAATCCGGAAGAGAGGCTTATCGATTATTATCGGATATTGCTCATCAATCGCAACCGGAAATTATTACAATAAACTATCGTGAACAAAAAATTAAAGAAATCAATTCTCCACATTTTCTTGTCAGTCAGTTTGGAAACTTATTTTCCAACTTTAAAGAAGTTTACTTTTGCGTTATTGACGACGCTGTAATTTTTTCGAAAAATATTCCTGATTTAAAAAAATATATTGATGCTTTGATTTTAGGAAATAATTTAAGCAAAAACGAAAGTTATATTAAATTTTCCGATAACCTTTCTGATGACGCCATAATACGGATTTACAGCAAAACACCAAAAACCACACATCCAATCTTCGATTTATTCTTATTAAACGGTAAAACTCTTTTCAATAATTTCGGGAATCTTATTAAGCATATCCAAGGGCTTGGAATTCAAATTAGCAATAAAAACGATCTGTTTTATACAGGATTATTTATAAGCCACGGAGAAAATATTATAGAAAAATCGAGTGCATGGCAAGTTGACTTAGAAGCAGAAATTGTTGCCGGTCCATTCTTAGTAAAGAATCACAGTACAGGCGGAAAAAGCATCTTAGTACAAGATAAATTTAATACACTTTATCTTTTAAATGCCAAAGGCGATATCATTTGGAATCAAACACTTAAAGAAACGATTAAGAGTCAAGTTTTTTCTGTCGATTTTTATAAAAACGGAAAATGGCAGTATCTTTTCAATAGTGCAAACTTTTTATATTTAATAGATATAAATGGGAATCCGGTAGCAGATTATCCTATTCAACTGAATGCTGAGGCGAGCAATAGCTTGCAAGTCTTGGACTATAATAATAAAAAAGATTATCGTATAATAATTGCGGCTAAAAACGGAGAAATATATAATTACGAATTAAGCGGAAGACTCCTAAAAGGCTGGCAAGCAGAAAACACCAGAAAAGAAATAAGTAAGCCTCTTACCCATTTAATTTCCAACAAAAAAGACTATTTAATATTTGAAGCATCAAACGGGAATATAATTATGACCGACCGACGAGGAAACAAACGAATGGAAATACGTAAATCATTTACCAATGCCTTAGGATCGGATATTTATATCAATCGTACAAATAGCAAAAAAGGGATGATGCTCACTACAGATACTAAAGGCAACTTGGTTTATATTCCTGAAAAAGGAAGTGTTATAAAAACATCTTTCGGAAAAATGTCGAGTAATCACTTTTTCCTTTATTCAGATTTTGATAAAAATACAGAAATGGATTTTATTTTTCTAGATGGTAAAAGATTACAAATTTTTGACAAGTTCAAAAAAGTATTACTATCGTATGATTTTAATAATTCTATTCAGCTAAAACCACAACTATTTAGTATTAATAATCAGACAATATTGGGAATTGTTGATCAAACAGAAAATCAGCTTTATCTATTCAATAAAGATGGTATTTTAAAGGATAAAATAAGGAAAGGAAATACTCCTTTTGTAACAGGAAGATTAAATAAAAGCGCAAGCCCTTCCCTGCTTATCGGTTCGGGTAAATCACTTTTCAACTATCCTTTAGATTGATTTTCTATCAGTATAGAATTTACAGTATTCTTTTAAACCACAACTTTCACACTTCGGTTTTCTAGCCAAACAAACATATCGTCCGTGCAAGATTAACCAATGATGAGCGATTGCCAATTTTTCTTCAGGAATATATTTCACTAACTGTTTTTCGGTTTCCAAAGGTGTTTTAGCGTTATACGTTAAACCCAAACGTGCAGCAAGCCTAAAAACGTGAGTATCAACGGCCATAGCCGGCTTATTAAAAATTACAGAAGCAATAACATTAGCCGTTTTTCTTCCAACTCCGGGCATTTTCTGCAATTCATTGATATCCGATGGAAGCTCACCTTTAAAGTCTTGGTGTAACATTTTAGCCATTCCAACTAAATGTTTAGCCTTATTATTTGGATAAGAACAACTACGAATAAAAGTAAATACATCTTCCGAACTGGCTTTTGACATGCTTATCTCGTCAGGATATTGCGCAAATAATGCAGGCGTAATTTGGTTTACACGTTTATCTGTACATTGTGCCGAAAGAATTACAGCAACCAAAAGCTCAAAAGGGTTTGAATAATGCAGTTCTGTTTCAGCAATAGGCATATTCTCTTCAAACCACTGAATCACAGCTTCAAAACGCTCTTTTTTACGCATAGTATTAAGTGAGATTTGCCGCTAAAACATCAACAATATGTATACATTTTATTGGGAGTTTATGCTTTTCAACATAACCGCAAATATTCATTAAACAACTGGAATCTGTAGATACAATATATTCGGCTCCTGTTGCTAAAGCTTTTTCTACTTTTTGCTGAACCATAGCACTGGAAATACCTTCAAACTTAACAGAAAATGTTCCACCAAAGCCACAGCAACTATCAGGCTCTTCCATTTCAATCAATTCCAAACCTTTAACTTTACTCAAAAGCAAACGAGGTTCGCTTGTCAGTCCGTACTCTCGCTTTGAAGCACAAGACTCGTGATAAGTAACTTTATGATTAAACTCGGCACCAACATCTGTCTTTTTAAGCACATTTACCAAAAAATCGGTAAATTCAAAAATAGAGTTTTGTAATTGTTTCGATTCATTATGCAAGGCAGAATTATGAAATAGCTTTGGATATTGCCTTCTCACCATTCCCGTACAAGATGCCGAAGGTCCTACAACATAATGTTTACCGTGAAAATCTTTAATAAATTTCGCTCCTAAGTCTTTAGCCTCATCCCAAAATCCGCTATTAAAAGCCATTTGTCCACAACAAGTTTGTTTAGGATTATAATTTACATCTGCCCCTAAGTTCTCAAGGAGTTTAATCATATTCTTTCCTGTTTCAGGAAAAAACTGGTCAATAAAACATGGGATAAAGGCTTCTACTTTCATTTGTTTTAAACAATTAAGTGCAAAAGTAGCGAAAGCCTTTTAATATCCAAGAATAGCGGTACCGAATTATTTTTGCATTTTTTGTATCTTGCAGAAAAATTAAATCTAAATCCCATGAAATCTAAAATCACAAAATTTTTCCTTTATTTAATTGCAGCCCTTATTGTTTTATTCTTGGTTGGTCCTAAAGTTGAGAAACCTTCGGTTGATGGCTTTGTTGCACCGGTAGAACAAACTATTTCATTAAGTGAATTAGAAAAACAAATTAATGATTCAGAAGCAAAAGTAAAATATCTAAAACCCGATAATGAATCGCGTATTTTATGGGCAGATGCCGACAGTTTATACAAAACAGAATATGTTTTGCTTTATTTACACGGCTTCTCGGCCAGTCCAAAAGAAGGCTACCCTATTAATTATGATTTTGGTAAACATTACGGAATGAATACCTATATTCCACGTCTTTACGCACATGGTTTAGATTCGCCTGCAAATTTATTGGATATGACTCCTGATAAATTAATAAATTCAGCTAAAGAAGCTTTAACTGTAGCCCGTCAACTTGGCGACAAAGTGATAATTATGAGTACTTCTACAGGCGGAACACTATCTCTACTTTTAGCTGCTGAGAATCCGGATATTTTCGCACAAATTCTTTATTCGCCTAATATCCAAATAAAAGACGATAATTCTAAAATTCTCACATACCCCTGGGGATTAAATCTGGGAAAAATGATAGCGGGAGAGACTTTAGTGTACGATGACAAACCGGAAGTACAAAAATACTGGCAATCTACTTATAGAATTGAAGGAGTTGTATATTTACAAAGCTTAGTAGAAAATACTATGATTAAAAGCACCTTCGAAAAAGTAAATCAACCACTATTTTTAGGCTATTATTATAAAAACGAAACAGAACAAGACCCAACTGTTAAAGTGAGTGCAATGCTGGATATGTTTAATCAAGTTAGCACTCCTGACGAATTAAAAAGAAAACACGCTTTTCCTAATGTTGGGGTCCATCCTCTAGCATCTGGCATAAAATCAAAAAATATTGATGCTGTTAGAGATGAAACATATAAATTTGCCGAAGAAATATTAAAATTAAAACCTATACAAGAAAATTAAATATGAGTATACATATTGGAGCTAAAAAAGACGAAATCGCCGAAACTGTTTTACTACCCGGAGACCCTTTACGTGCAAAATTTATTGCAGATACATTTTTAGAAAATGTTGTAATGTACAGTAAAGTTCGCGGAATGTACGGATTTACAGGATTTTACAAAGGAAAACGCTTGTCTGTACAAGGTACAGGAATGGGAGTACCATCTATTTCTATATACGTAAATGAGCTAATTAACGATTATGACGTACAAAAGCTTATGCGAATAGGAACTTGTGGTGCTATCCAAAATGATATTGAACTGAAAGATGTTATTTTAGGGATGGCAGCATCTACAGATTCCAGTCTGAACAAAATTCGTTTTGATGGAATGGATTATGCTCCTATTGCAGACTTTGAATTGTTAAATCAAGCATATCAATACGCAATGAGCAAGGGGAAAAAAGTAAAAGTGGGAAATATTCTTACTTCTGATATTTTTTATAATGATGACTATTTAGCCGATCCTTTTCAAAAATGGAAAGATTTTGGTATTATGGCAGTTGAAATGGAAAGTGCCGCATTATATACTTTGGCAGCAAAATATAAACGCAAGGCTTTAACAATTCTAACTGTAAGCGATCATATTACAAAAGGAGAATTCTGTTCAGCAGAAGAACGCCAAACTGCTTTTACCGATATGATGGAAATTGCACTCGAAATTGCCTAAGAAATCATAAAGGCTTCTTAATAAGAAACCCAAGTTCATAATAAATGAATAAAATAGTTTTAATTAGCGGGGCAACTGCTGGCATTGGAGAAGCGTTAGCATGGAAATTTGCCAAAAACAACTACAATCTTATTTTAACCGGTCGACGTAGCGAGCGCCTCAAAAAAATTAAAGCTGAATTATCAGCTAAATTTAGTGTCGAAATACTTACTTTAAACTTTGATATTCGTGAATTAAAGGAAGTAGAAAAAGCCGTTAAAAGCATTCCTGAAAATTGGCAAAAGATTGATGTTTTAATTAATAATGCAGGACTAGCTGTTGGAGTAACTCCCATACAAGATGGTATTTATGATGATTGGGATAGAATGATAGATACCAATATTAAAGGGCTGCTTTACCTTTCGCGTAACATAATTCCATTTTTAAAAGCTCGCCAAAAAGGTCAGATTATAAATATCGGATCCATCGCCGGCAAACAAGTCTATCCTAATGGAAATGTATATTGCGGAACAAAAGCTGCCGTTCAATCCATTACAGAAGGAATGCGTATCGACTTAGTTAAATACGGAATTAAAGTAACTCAGATTGCACCTGGAGCCGTTGAAACAGAATTTTCAATTGTACGGTTAGGCGGAGATACCGAAGCTGCTAAAAATGTTTATAATGGGTATAAACCACTAACAGCTAAAGATATAGCCAATATAGCTTATTATACAACAACACTCCCCGAACATGTTAATATTAACGATATTTTAGTAACACCAACAGCCCAAGCAAATGCATATGTTTATGATAAAAAATAATTTTTTTTTAATTCAATAATTATATATGGCTATTTTGTAAATATTTTTTTTACCTTAGCTTTTCTTCTTGGAAAGAGGAAAGAAAAAAAGATTAATTATAGAGAATACAAATAAATCGATATGGGAGCTTCAATTACACATCAAGATTGGTCAGACAAAACCGTTTTAATTGCTGAAGATGTAAATGACAATTTTCTTTTTCTTAAAACATATCTACGTAAAACAAAGATTAATGTTTTATGGGCAAAAGACGGACAAGAAGCTATTGATATGTGTTTAAAAAACCAAGATATTGATATTGTTTTAATGGATATTCGCATGCCTAATGTTGATGGCTACGAAGCTACGGCAGAAATAAAGAAGGCATTTCCCAAAATGCCGGTTATCGCACAAACTGCCTATGCTTTAAACTCAGACTATCAAAAAGTATTTGACTCGGGTTGTGACGATTATATTACAAAACCTATATTGGGAGCTAGCCTTTTAGATAAAATGGCCGTTTTCTTATAAATATTAGACTTCTTTTAATCGTGTAAGATTTTATATATCAACTCTCGGAGAAGTTCTCCCTGAGATGCATTTGCATTGCCTAAACCTTTTGCTTTCATATCATAATCCTTAATCTCTTGGATTATAGATGCTAACTTCATAACCCCATACTGACTCAAAGCTTTTTGATATTGTGCAAGTTGACTAGGTTTTATTTTAAGCTTAGAAGATATTTCTCTAGGCTCAAGCTTTTTTAATTGAGATAAAACCATTGTCCGAAAAAAGAAATTATGTAAAACCGGCAAAACCATAAAAATGCTATTTTCCTTAGGATTAGCAGCAAAATGATTAATTATCCTATTGGCTTTCATTACATCGCGACTTATTAGGGCATTCTGCAATTCAAATACATTATAATCCTTACTAATACCAACATTTTCTTCAATAAGAATATCAGTAATTCGAGCTCCGGGAGAGATATTCATCGACATCTTTTTCAACTCATTATCTATCTTAGCTAAATCAGCGCCCAAATATTCTGCCAAAATAAAACACTCTCTATATTCAATTGTAAAACCCATAGAACGAACACGTTTATCAATCCAGTTTGGCACTTGATTATCCCATAAACGAGGGGAACTAAAAACCACTCCTTTTTCTTTAGCCAACTTATAAAGCTTTGTTCGTTTATCTATTTTTTTGTGTTTATATGCTAAAACTAATATTGTTGATTTTAACGGATTTTTAAGGTATATTTCTAAATTCTCACTTCCTTTTAAATGCTGTGCTTCTCTTACAATAAGAACCTGATAATTAGCCATCATCGGGAATCGTCTAGCCATGCTTATCAAATCAAAAACATTAGAATCTAAGCCATAAACTATTGTTTGATTAAATTCCTTTTCCATAGGATTAAGGATATTTTCATCAATATAGTCTGTTAACTCATCAATAAAAAAAGCTTCATCACCAGCCAATAAATACACAGGATGATAAATCTTATTTCTAAGATCACTTAATATTTCATCAAATTTCTGTTCAGGCATAAATTTAATCGTTATTAAATCGCAAGTGCTTTACGGATAAACCTTTATTTTTTAATTCTAATAAGGCGTCTATGCCTACATCTAAGTGAGTATTTACAAAATTCCGTGTCACTAATTTATCGCTTTTAGAAGTTTTAATACCTTCGGCAATCATAGGTTGATCTGTGACGAGTAATAATGCTCCTGTGGGAATACTATTGTGAAAACCAACCGTAAAAATTGTAGCTGTTTCCATTTCAATAGCCATAGCACGTGTCTTTCTTAAATATTTTTTAAATTCCTCATCATGCTCCCAAACTCTTCTATTTGTTGTATATACTGTTCCTGTCCAATAATCTAAACCTCGAGAACGGATTATACTCGAAAGTGCTCTTTGTAAACTAAACGCAGGTAAAGCAGGTATTTCAGGAGGGAAATAATCATCGCTGGTACCATCACCACGAATTGCAGCAATAGGTAAAATAAAATCTCCTAATTTATTTTTTCTTTTTAACCCTCCACATTTGCCAAGAAAAAGGCAGGCTTTTGGAGAAATAGCACTTAATAAATCAACTATGGTAGCCGCATTCGGGCTCCCCATACTAAAATTTATTATTGTAATATCATTTGCTGTTGCCGAAGGCATAGGAACATCCCTACCAGTATATTTTGCATTATATTTTTCTACAAAAAGATCAACATAATTCTGAAAATTTGTGAGTAAAATATACTCTCCAAATTCTTCAATTTTTAAGCCTGTATATCTGGTTAACCAATTCTTTACTATCTCTTCTTTTGTTTTCATCAATATAAATTTCATACAAATATACAGCTTTTGCCCATTTTCTTTACTTTTACACTATCTTAAACACTATGAAGAAATTAAACTTACCGTCTTTTCAAGCTAATATTAGAAACAAAAATGAGAAGACAGAAATCTTTGATGAATTTCGTAAAAAATTTGTAGCTCTGAGTCCTGAAGAATGGGTAAGACAAAATTTTGCTCATTTTATGGTAAATAACAAATATTACCCTAAAGGATTATTGGCAATTGAGTATACATTCAAATTACAATCTCGCACAAAACGAGTTGATATTATAGCTTTCTCAAAAAACGGCAATCCACTATTAGTAGTAGAATGTAAAGCAACAACCGTAAACATTGATCAAAAAGTTTTTGATCAAATTGCACGCTATAATATGGCTTTTAAGGTAAACTATTTGGTAGTTACCAACGGAATAGAACACTATGTATGTAAAATAGATTATAAAACGCTTAGCTATAAATTTATTCGAGAAATACCTTCGTTTAAAGATTTAGTATAATACATATATCGCTAAAGAATTTACAGTTTTAAGAAAATTATGTAATTTAGACTAAAATTATTAATATGCCTACTGAAATAAAAACCTTACTTTTAGATGATGATCTCTCAATATTATTATTGTTGGAAAATCTATTAAAGAAACAATTTCCCAACATACAAGTTATAGGAAAAGCTAAAACTGTTAAAGATGGTATAGAGCTGATTGATACATTAAAACCTGATTTGATTTTTTTGGATATAGAATTTCCCGACGGTAATGGATTTAAAATTTTAGATTCAGTATCCTATACTGAATTTGAAACCATATTTATTAGCTCTCACGATCAGTTTGCGATGAAAGCTTTCGAGTATTCTGCTTTACATTATTTAAAAAAACCCATAGTCCCTTCCGAAGTAAAAGAAGCTCTCTGTCGTCTGGAAACAGAGTCCGACACCTCTTCTGTAAACACACAAATTGCCAAAATTAAAGACGGCTTAATACATAAAGAGCCGAAATTAATTATTCCAACCACAGAAGGCTTAGACCTTATTAAGATAAAAGAAATAAAACGCTGCGAAGCTAGTGACGTATACACCATATTTTATATGGTAGATGGAAAAAAATACATGGCTTCTAAATCTTTAAATAATTACGAGCGATTACTTAGCGATATAAACTTTTTCCGCATTCATAGTAAGCATCTCATTAATATGCAATATATAAAACAATATATTAAAGGAAAGGGAGGCTATGTTATTTTAGAACAAGGAGATGAAGTGGAAGTATCCGTTCGAAAAAAAATGGATTTTATGAACCATTTAAAAGATTATGCTCGCTCTTTAAAATAAATAAGTCAATACTAAATACTTAAGAGATTTTTAAAATATTTTTAATACATTTGAAGCAGATATTACTAATTCGACACGTAATAAAATAAACATAATGAAAAAAATATTAGTTATAGAAGATACGCAAAATGTTCGTGAAAACATTTGCGAAATTTTAGAATCGGAAGACTATGAAGTTTTCGCTTCGGAGAATGGTAAATCGGGAGTTGAAATGTCAAAAAACATACAACCCGATTTGGTTTTATGCGATATAATGATGCCCGGAATGGATGGTTATGAGGTTTTAACCGAAATGCGTAAAGATGTTATCACATCTACAGTTCCTTTCATTTTTTTAACAGCTAAAAATACTCGTGAAAATCAGCGATTAGGAATGGAATTAGGAGCCGATGATTATATAACTAAACCTTTTACGGTTGAGGATTTATTAAATTCCGTAGCAACCCGTTTAAAAAGGGCTGAAGAATTTAAAGAAGAAAGCGAAAAGAAGTTAAACGAATTAACACAGAATCTTGGAGCTCCCATTACTCAAGTAATATCTGAACCATTACGTGCAATACTTGGATTTTCTAAAATGCTAATGACAGAATACAATAGCATGGAGAAATTCGAAATGGCAGAGTTTAACAGCTTAATATATAAAGCCGGGATGAAACTAAATACCGTAGTTAAAAAATCGTTCATGTTTTACCAGCTTCAATCTTTGGCATATGATAATGAAAGCTTAAAGAAGCTAAAAGAAGAAAAAACTTCTGACATCAAAACGCTTACTGAAAATATTGCAAACGAAATTGCAATAAATAATAAGCGTCAAGATGATTTTATGATAAATATTGAAAATGCAAGTCTTAAAATTCCGTCAAAATATTATTTAGAAATACTACACGAAATTATTGAAAACGCAATCATTTTCTCCCCAAAACGGTCAGTTATCCACATTATTGGAGGTGTAGAAGATGGTCAATATGCACTAACAATACGTGATGAAGGTATGGGAATGACAAAGGATCAAATTAGCCATATAGGAGCGTTCCAAAAATTCAATAAAGATTTAAATGAAAATTCGGGTGTAGGACTTGGACTTATCAACACCAAAAGCATACTAAATTTATTTAATGGTAATATGGTGATTAAATCTATATTAGGAATTGAAACTACAGTAAGGATTACTTTTCCTCTTGCATAAATAAGCAGACATATTAAAAAAAGCATCCGTCAGTTGACGGATGCTTTTTTTATACTCTTTAATAAGTTACTTTTCAAAAATCCAGTTTTATTTATTTACGAACGGTTTTCTTAACTTACTAAAAATATCATTTCCAAGCTACAAACCATATTCTTTGGCTTTATTACTTGATTTTATAGGATTCCATGGATCTTTATATGATGAGTAGAAGAATATCTCTTTAATATATGCCATTGTTCTTATTATACGCATATAATAACCATTATAAATCATCATTAACGGAATATACACAACAAGCTTAAACTCTGTTTTCCAACGTTCTGACATAGCCATTACCACCAAAAACTGTATAAAACTTGCCGTTCCGTAAATCATAATTTTTAGCGGAATAATAAAAGCCAAATAATCAACATTAACAATGATAATTTGCAAGATATAGAAAAACCAAATAACATCTAAAATCAAATTAAAGAAGACATTTTCAAAAACGGCAAAAAAGTTTGAAAAGTTAAACGATGCTTGAGGTTTAAATAAATCTGCATGCTTACGTAATCTAAATCGAACTAAAGATTTATTCCAACGTAAACGTTGTTTAGATAGTTTCTTAAAACTATTTGGAACATTTGTTAGTCCAACTGCCGTTGGTTCAAAAGCAATATTGTAACCCATTTTTCGTATTTTCACAGTAATATCACCATCTAAACCAGGTCCAATATCCCATCCACCAATACGCTCAATAATATCTTTTCGGAAAGCTCCAAATGCACCTGACACTATCTTATAAATTCCTAAATATGAAGTAACGACACGCCCTACAGAGATAGTCTGCATATATTCAATTGCCTGCAAACTTGTAACAATATTATAATCCTGATTTCTTGCTTTAATGTTTCCGCCAACCGCACCTGTATTTTCATCCACGTAAAACGGTATAATAATACGTTCTATGGCATTTTCATCAAAAGAAGTATCAGCATCAAGGTGGACTATATACTTTCCTTTAGAGTAGCGCAAAGCAAGATTAGCAGCACTGGCTTTTCCTCCCCTAACGTCATTTCTTAAAAAAACATCGATAAATCCATTATTCAATAAACTTCTACAAATGGTTGCAGTATCATCATCAGAGCCATCGTCAACAATAATAATTTCGATATTAGAATAGGATTGTTTATTAATGGAATCTACAAGTTTATAAATATGCTCTCCTTCGTTTTTTCCGGGAGCAATAACAGATATCAAAGGATTTTCAAATAATAATTTTTGTCGAGCTTCTTCAAAAATTTTAGCTTTTTTATGTCTACTCCGATAGTATGCAAACAAAACAACCAAGTCCATTAATAAAAAGCGAGGAGCCTCTAACAAAAAGAAATACCAAAAAATATAAAATACTTTTTCGAAACCATTGGAATACCAATACCAAAAAAATTCGTCCCAAAAAGTGTATATCATTATATAGACTGATTAGTGGTTAGTAAATCATTAATCAAATCATTATGTCCTTTAGTATTATCAATATTACGCGCTTTTATCTTAACCTTTATATCAGCGGCCTCAATATTACTATCCAATAGTTTTTGAACCGACTGTTGAATATTTTTCAAAGTAGATTCTAAGCGCAATTTATCATTATCGGGAGAAATGACTAAGAAAGTATTATTGTTTATAAAGGATAATATATCTGTTGCTAATGTTGCATTCTTAATAAAGTCGGCAACTTCGGTAATTACATTTTGATATTTTACGCCAAGATTACTTGCTACAGCCACAGGAGCACGTAAGTTTAAAACACCGATAGAAGAAATTTTACCTGTTGATTTAATACGCTCGATTTCATATTTCAAGAAGATATTGAAAGTACTGAAAGCAACAAATCCTGATAATTCAGCTTCCCTACGTTCTTCAGGAGCCAATCCGCCAATTGCAGCTTCTTCACCAAGAACGGTAAGCTCATAATTATTAATTTTACGCTCGATAAGAGCATCTACACTCTGTACTGTATTACAATTAAAGCAGGCTGCTTGCATAACAGATTCCTGCGAATGATGCCCACAACTGTTACAAGTATAAACTAAAGAAGGTTTGTCATAATCAACACCAATGTGATTAAGCAACTTATTACACTTAGGACATACCATTTGATTACCCGAAATAAAATCGCTTTCAGGGGCAACTTTAGCACAAACAAAGTGATGAATTAGGTTTTCCATATCCAAGTCGGAAGAACCACATTTTGAGCATACTTCGCGATAATTAATAAATGCCGAATAACAATTACTACACAAATGAACAATATCTTCGTAACGTGGGCGTATAAATTCTTTACTCTCGAGCTCATCAATTAGCTTAAACATATCTTCTGTATTTGCATTTTGATAATGCAAACTAAGTAGTGGATAGGTGTATCCGGTATGTGCTTTAACCGAAGTAATAGAATTCATTCGTTTATAACGAGTGTAATAGTAACGTAGGACTTTGTTCTGAATACGAATTACCAGATCGTTAGTATCCGATGTCTGTAACTGACGAATACGTTGATCTATAACATTAAAATTGCCTTCAAAAGTTTCTTCTGAAAGACTTCTTAAAACCCCATCGCTCAAAGCTAATGTAAACTCATCAACATCATCGTTTAGTGAAAGTATAAAAACAGGCACTAAATAAATAGACTCGATAAAAGAGGAACGAATAAGTTTTAAAAATGAGAAGCAGGCTTCTTTATCGGCATAATCCAAAATAAGGCCATCGCTGATAACAACCTTTTTTATATCCAATTCACGGTAATCGGAAATAAAATAAATTTCTTTATCGCTTTGCGTTTGAACCCGCTTTCCAAATTGAGTAATAGCCATATTAATTTATATTCAAGATGCTCTTGGAGCGTCTATACATTATTGAAATTTCGTTTTACTAATCCGTACTTCATACATATAATACTTCCGCCAAAAATCTTGTTCTTCTTCAGAAGTCGGAATAATTTTAGCAACAACAGATCGTTTATCACGCTCTTTGGGCTTCTTAAATTCTAAAGGCAGCTCTTCTGTATTTAGATAAAAACTATGAATTATTCCTTCGCTAATAGTACCATCAGGAAAATCAAGCTGTAGTGTTTCTCCCTCTTCAAAATATCCAATATCTTGCTGATCGATAAAGGCATATATAAACATCTTATCTGTATTATTAAGAAGCATAACTATATCTTTCTTATAGCTTGTTTCTTTTGGCTCATTTGTAATTTTACTGATAATCCCATCTACAGGTGATTTATAATATTCCCATCGCACAACATTGCCATCACCACCATTACCGGCAGTAGCAGCTGAGGGCTGTCTCGATTGATATTCGTAAGCATTTAGTAAAGCCAAATACTTTCTTAAATATCTAACTTCTTCTTCAAGTTTTGAACGACTAACTTTATAAGCTTTTAACTTTAATTTAGCAGCTTCCAATTCTAATTTTGGATAAACATCTAAATATACTTCCTTTTTCAAGCGTTCGAGATCGGCAAGTATCCTAATAACATTATCATCAATTTCTTGAATATCGATAATTTTTAAACTTATATTTTTTTGTGTCTGAATACGTTCTTTTAAATACCAGTCAGAATTATTTGAGTTATTTGATGCCGCAACAGCAACAGCTATTCCTCCTCCACCATCCCAATCCCTATCGAGATTATATTTGTAATAAAATAAAGTATCACCTTTTTCTATGGTATCACCTTCTCCGTAGAAATACCTTTCAACAATCACATCTTCAGGGAAGTTAACGGTAAAACGTTCCGTGATAATCTGACCATCGACATTTACAAAAACATTTTTTTGTAAGGTATAAAACAGCAAGGATACAAAGATGAGCAAGAAAAGTATTAAATAAATAACCCGATCCCAATTTGTTTTATTGGGCGACTTATCCTCTTTAACTCCTCGAAGTACCGTTGCTTTCGATTTAAATTTAAATGGCTTCATGCAAATTATTTATTTTTATTCATAGCTCACTATAAAAGCCGAAGTATTTCCTGATTCTGCTTTATAGTCTTTTAACGCTGCTCTTGCTTCGTTTTCATTATTATAACTTCCAATAGTATACTTATTGTATCCATTGACCTTGTATACATTTATTGTTTCAATAATTTTAAATTTATTTTTCAAAAACTCATCGGATAAATTAACTTTTGCTGCAGCAAATTGAATTTGCCAAACTCTATCGCTTGTATCTTCAACGCTTTTTCTTGTTTTAGGAACAACAACTGTTTTTGCTCCAACAACCTCATCAGTCTCAAGGGTTATTGTTTCGTCCTCTTTGTAAATACGAGCTTCCTCAATGGAAGATTGCGTTTTCTGATTATTCACTACTTCATTCGGTTCCAATGTTATGGTCTCCTCACCAGAGCGATTATCGGTAATGGTAATTTCAACTTTCTGATTATTTGCCGCTTCGTCAAGATCGTTATTTTCTTTCACAATATTAGCAATAGTATCTAATTTTGCTTGCAGAATTTCTTTGTTTTTTTCGTCATCAGCAAATATTTGATTACGGAGAGCAGCCATAACATCTACAGAAGAAGAAGAATTTTTTTCTCCCATTTCATAGGTGCGTAAATCAGCATCTATCATATTCTTAATATTGGAGAAAGCAAAATTTTCAACCCCAGTCTCCTCATTTAAATTTGCCATATAATTTTCAATATGAATACGATCGGCAAAATCATTGGCATCTAAGATAACGGTCAATTTTTCTTTTCCTAATGACAACTCTTGTATTAATTTATTCTCAAGTTTTTTACGATTTGGCGTTCCATCGGTAGGAATAAATACCAAATCAAATTTAGAATACACCTTACTTAAAACATTCATTGGCAAATCATCGGCTATTGAAATACTAAGGCGAATATCTTTTGATTTTTTACTGATATCAATTCCATTTACCCAATCAGAGAAATCAACTTCCTGTATTTCGCGAGCAATAGAAGTATCACTATCTAATACTAAGCTATAATGCAAACCACTTATGTATTGATTATTTATTTTTGAAATTTGTTGCAGATCGCCATTAACATCGGGATAAGTTTGTCCGTCAGGAATTTTCATATTTAAGGTAAAATAAATATGGTCGCGCGATGCTTTTTCAATTAAGTCGCCAATTTTAGGACTTAAATTCCAAGAATCTATTTCCAAGACTACATCTCTAAATTCGTTCTTCCACAAATAATTAACTAAATCGGCATTGCTCATACCTTGGAAAGTAGCATTATCAACAAAAATCTGAACTCCTGTTTTATATCTTGAGGTAAAATCCCGAGGATTTAATATTTCGACAAAAGCGAGAGGCGATTTTTCGTCAAGATAAAAAGCCATTTGTACTAATTGTATATAAAGACGTTTTTTAATATCAATAATTTCCGCTTCAATATTTTTCTTATCATCAATAAGGCTTAAAGTAAATATAGGGTTAAACCCAATATCTTGATAATCTTTTTTCACCAATTCTTTACGAATCAACTCATCGGCAAATAATTTCTTATAATAAAAGTCTTTAATCTGCTTTAGTTTAAAGGCAAATTCAGCATAATAATTTACTAACTCATTATCTCCAGCCTGAGATACTGACATACTTTCAGCTTGATAAATTCGCTTTTGTGCACTTATCAAGTTTTCCTTATTTTTAAAGCGTAAAGGAACACTCAAAGAAACTCCGCCTGAACCAAATCTACGAGATGCATTCAAAGGATCGATATATAAATTATAGCGTAAATATGGCCTTAGAGAAATATCTTGCCACCACTTCATACCATCAGAAAACATCGCTAACTTTAAAGCAGCTATGGTATCCGTTGTTTCATTGTTATGATAAATTTTCATCAATTTATCTAAATCAATATCTACCAAAGGAAGATTTTTCGCTGAATACTGACTCGTTAATAAGGTATCGGGAATACTATTGGGGATATGCTTATTAAAATTCTCCAGTTGAGTAATCTGTTGATTCAAATCCTCAAGCTTAGCACGGACTTTTAAAACATTTTCCCAACCAACATAGCGCAAATGATAAAGCTCAGTGGTAAATTTCAACTGTTGCTCAATCAAACCTGAACGCTCGTGCAATACATCAATTTTTTGCTTATTAAATATATAATTTATATAATTAAAAATATATCTGTAATTTTCTGCATCCTCACGTTTTTGAGCGTCAATATCTTTTAAATAGTATTCTTTCTCTAAAGCGTTTGCTTTTGCACGCGATGCTAAAAACCCTCCTTTAATTACGTTCCACTCTACGCCGAAATAAAAACGTCGTTTATAATAAATATCTTCATCAGAAGAAAAGCCGGGTTTAAAATTCTCAGAATAATCCGCTTTAAAATTAACTCCAATATCTCCTCTTTGCGATTTAATGCGAGCTTCAACATCATTCTTATAAGCTTCGGCTACATCGTTAGAGCCATAATTAGCAGTAAATAACGCATTTAAATAAACCGTATCACCATAAATATCATTTAAAGAAGTGTATCTTACAGCTTCTGAAAAAATATTACTAACCTCTTTAGCAATTTTAAACACATTTACTGTATCAGGCAAAAAATCTCCATTACCGGCATCAACGATAGGAGTGGTGGGCACAAAATTTTTCTCCGGCTGATCGGCTAAAACAGTAAAAGCAATAAAAACAAATATAGTCATCAATATTCGTTGAATATTAACCTTAAATATTTGCTTGTTTGGAATAGGCATTTACCTTTTATGTTTTATTAATACAGATATAGCGTAGGACAAAATCCCCCACAAATCAAATTTAACAGTATCGTATTAGCTCTTCTTGATTTCACTTACAATCTATTAACAGACTTCTTAACATTCACGAATACTAATTATCAATATATCAAATATTTACGATTTACATATTAACAATTGTTCATAAGAAAAACTTCTTTTTATAGTTAAATTATTAATTTTGTTATAGTAAAAATAGCTCTAACGGGCTGGTTACCTAAGTTTAGTAAATACGCATAAACAACAGCTAAATGCAAGAATCTAACATTTCTATTTTAATAGCAGAAGACGATGTCCTCTCCGGCAAAATGATGACTATCACGATTAAAAAACTGGGTTACACTTTTAAGGGTCTGGCAACCAATACCGATGTCTGTATTCAGATGGCCGAGGAACTTCACCCCGATCTAATTTTGATGGATATTGACATGCCCGGTAAACAAGACGGTATTGGAGCAGCCCAAATAATTTCCGATCGTTTTGGAATTCCAATTATTTACGTTACTGCCAATGCCGAAGACAGCGTATTTGCCAGAGCATTAAAAACTTCACCTTTTGGTTATGTTCTAAAACCAATAAGCAAAGAACTTATTCGTACCGTTATTGAAATGGGTTATGCCAGACATATAGTTGATATTCAATTAAAAGAAAAACAATTAGAGTTAGAAAAATTAAATACTGTATTAGAAGACAAAGTCGCAGAACGTACAATAGAACTTAAAAACAAAAACGAACAGTTAGAGGAATCTCTACTAAGAGAAAAAGAAGTTAATGAGTTTAAGTCAAGAATAGTAACTACCATTTCTCACGAATTCCGAACACCAATGACAACCATTATGAGTTCGGCAGAGCTTATGGAACGTCTGATAAATAAAGATCAACCTAAGGAAAAAGTATTCAGACATACCAATTTGATAAAACAATCAGTTACCGAATTAATAGAATTACTTAATGATGTTTTACTTGTAGAAAAGTTTGATTCCGGTAAATATGAAGTAAATCTTGAACCACTAAATTTAGATGACTACTTTAAAGACTTAATCTTTAAAACAGAAATTGGAATTGGAAAAGCACATAAATTTATTGCTAATATTGATGAGAATTTAGGGACTTACAAGACTGATAAAAAACTTCTTGGCCATATTCTAAACAACTTACTTTCAAACGCTTTTAAATACTCTGATAGCAATACTACGGTATACTTAAATTTAAGAAAAAAGAATTCTACTTTTGAAATTGAAGTTCAGGATGAAGGCATAGGAATGGATAAAGAAACTGTAGCTATGATTTTCGATTCTTTTTATCGTGCCAAGAATGTTACAAATATTGAAGGAACGGGTATGGGTCTTTCTATTTTAAACAATTCTATAAAAATGCTAAATGGCGAAATAAAAGTTGAAAGCGCCCCTAAAAAAGGGAGTAAGTTTATTGTAAAGCTACCTTTTAATAGCTAATTTTCAAGCATTTGCATAAACTCCTCTTCGGAGATAATTGGAATATTTAACTTTTCGGCTTTTTTTAATTTTGCCGGACCCATTTTTTCACCTGCTAAAATAAAATCGGTCTTTGCCGAAATAGATCCTACATTCCGACCTCCGTTTTTTTCAATCAATTCCTTAATCTCGTTTCGGGCTTTTGAAAAAGTGCCACTAACAACAAAAGACTTCCCTTCCAAAACATTAGACGTATTTTGCTCTTTTTCATCTAATTCAAAATGCAAACCTGCTTCCATTAATCTCTCTAATTCTTGCTGAATCCCATCAGTGGCAAAATAAGCAATTACACTTTCTGCTATCTTATCACCTATCTCATCAACATCAATAAGTTCTTCTAAACTTGCCTGCTTAAGCTTTTCTAAGCTTTTAAAATGGCGAGCCAATTTCTTTGCCGTTGTTTCGCCAACATATCTAATTCCCAAAGCATACAGCACTTTTGGAAAAGGCATTTCCTTTGACTTTTCTATACCGGCAAGGATATTCTCTACCGACTTTTCGCGCAAACTCATTGTTTTTGTCTGAGTACCATCTTCCGAAACAAATGTTTTTTCAAGTCCAAGCAAATCGTCATATTTCAATTGAAAAAGATCAGATAATTTTTTTACCAAACCATTATCAAAGAGCATCTCCACCTTACCTTCTCCCAAACTATCTATATTCATCGCTTTACGCGAAATAAAATGCTCTATTCTTCCTTTAATCTGAGGTGGACAATTTAAATCATTCGGACAATAATGCTTGGCTTCTCCCTCATCTCTAATAAGTATTGTTCCACATTCCGGACAATTTTCGATATAATGTAAAGGCTTACTTTCCTCATCGCGAGCAGCAGTATTTACACCCACAATTTTTGGAATTATTTCTCCGCCTTTTTCCACATAAACCAAGTCATTTAAACGAATATCCAATTGTTCAATAATATCGGCATTATGCAAAGAGGCTCGCTTAACAACGGTACCTGCTAACTGAACCGGCTCTAAATTTGCTACCGGAGTTATTGCTCCTGTTCTACCCACTTGAAAAGTAACAGAATTCAAACGAGTTTCAACGCGTTCTGCTTTAAATTTATAAGCTATCGCCCATCGGGGTGATTTTGCCGTAAAGCCCAACTTCTTTTGCAGAGCAAAATCATTGACTTTAATTACAACGCCATCAATCTGAAAATCGAGCTGATCTTTAGCACTTTCCCATTCTCTTATAAAATCAAAAACGCCTTCGATATTATTATAACGCGCCATTGTATTGGGAATATTAAAGCCTAATTTTTTGGCAAATTCCAAACTTTGGTAATGGGTATCATAACTTTGCTCATCTGCAATTACATAATACAAAAAACAATCGAGAGGCCGCTTTGCAACCACCGAAGAATCTTGCATTTTAATGCTTCCCGAAGCTGCATTTCTGGGATTAGCAAATGGTGTTTCACCAAGTTCTTCCCTCTCAGCATTTAACCTAAGAAAGCCTTTTTTTGGCATCAAAATTTCGCCTCGCAATTCTAACTCATCGGGAATATTTTCTGCTTTTAGTCGCAAAGGAATAGAACGAATAGTTTTAATATTATTGGTTACCACATCGCCTTTTACACCATCGCCACGCGTAACCGCCTTGTCTAACACTCCATTTTTATACAGCAAACTAATGGCAACGCCATCGTATTTTAGCTCACAGACATATTCAACGGTCTCAACATTGGCAAATTTCTTTACCCTTTGGTCAAAATCTCTCAGGTCTTCTTGCGAATAGGTATTTCCGAGTGAAAGCATTGGATTTTTATGCGTATGCTGTTCAAAAGATTTAGAGATGCTTCCGCCTACTCTTTGCGATGGAGAATCGTCCATTTTAAGTTCAGGAAACTCCTTTTCCAAAGCAATCAGCTCTTCCAATAACATATCAAAATCATAATCACTAATTATTGCATTCGACTGATCGTAATACAATTTATTGTGCTTATTTATTTCAGCACTTAATGCCAAAATCCTCGACTTAGCCTCTTCTATATTCATTCAAAAATATTAATCTACAATTTTAATGATTTTTTTATCTTTATCGCATTAAAAACTTAGCAAAAACATCAACAATTGAAATTTTCCACTCTCGGTCGCATCTTAAAGTTCATTCGTGTTTTCACAATCACAAAGCTGTGGAATTTATTTTTGCTATACTTCAGTTTTTATCTTTCACGTATTACTCGAAAAGCGAAACATTGGGGAATGCCTTGGAGTCTTTCTATTGAACCCACTACCGCTTGCAATTTAAGCTGTCCTGAATGCCCTTCTGGATTAAACCAATTTAGTCGCCCCACAGGGCAAATGTCTCTAGGAAATTTTAAAACCATCATCGACAAGCAACATAAATGGTTGATTTGGTTAATATTATATTTTCAAGGCGAGCCTTTTTTAAACACACATTTTTTTGAATTTGTACGCTATGCGCGATCAAAAAACATTTTTACTACAACTTCAACAAACGGTCATTATTTAAGTCCGACTTTAGCCAAGAAAACCGTTGAATCAGGCTTGGATCAGTTGATTATTTCTTTGGATGGCTTGGATGCTGAAACCTATAAGAAATACCGTATTGGCGGTAATTTTAATACGGTGATGAATGGAATTAAAAATTTAGTGAAAGCCAAAAAAGAGGCAGGTGTTTCTCATCCCTATTTGATTGTTCAATTCATTGTTTTTAAAAGCAATGAGCATCAATTAAAAGAAGTTAAACGACTGAAAAAAGAATTAGGCGTTGATAAGGTAGAGCTTAAAACAGCTCAGTTTTACGATTTTGAAAAAGGCAAAGATTTAATGACTTCTATTGATGAATTTTCTCGGTATGAAAAGACGGAAACCGGAGAACATAAGATCAAAAACAAACTCAAAAACAGATGCTTACGTATGTGGCAAGGCTCTGTAATTACTTGGGATGGCAATGTGGTTCCTTGTTGTTACGATAAAGATGCCGATCATAATTTTGGGAATTTAATTGAAAATGATTTTGTGGATATTAAAAACAATAAAAGCTATTCAAATTTCCGACAACAAATTTTAGATAATCGGTCACAAATTGAGATTTGCAAGAATTGTTTAGAGTAATTTATCAGTGAGAGTGCGACTTAAAGTCGCACTACAAATTACTATGCCTCGGTTAAATTCAAGCGAAGCATCGCCATCTAATAAACTACTGTTCAGGAATAATAATATATTTGCGCGCTTGCGCATAAGCCCCAAAATATCCAATAGCTTCTCCTTGAATATTAGAAACCGGATTACCGGGAGCAATATTAAATGGCGAATTACTCTGACTCAGAACAAGAAAATAGCTGTAATTAGCCTCATCGATACTCGAAAGCTGTACACAAATAGTATCTAATGGCTGCATTTCCAAACCCATCAGAAATTGATAGGTCGAAATTCCATTGAAAAACAAATCGTTACTGATAAAAAAACCATCGTAAAGCGAATCATTCTTAAAAACATCAAAACGATAATAATTTGTCTGCTCTGCCGGATCGGTAAAATGTATTTTTAAAGAATATGTAATCTCATCATTACCCATAAATCCTTCCTCTGTAACCACTAATTCAATAGAATCAATAGCTACGGCTAGTGGCATTCTTGAATTTGCACTTATATTTATTTCGTCCCAATCAATTTCCAGCTTATAATCTAATCCTTCAACACCAACAAAATCATCATTCTTATATAAGCCTGCTTCAACTTCTGAAAACGAAAAGATATCATTTTCGGAACTCGTAACAATAACATTGGCATTACTAACATTTTGATACTCTTGATCTGAAAACAAAGAATTAGATTTTGACAAACGAACAAAAGACTGATTGGTTTGATTACTTACCAAAGCATCTACCACAAGTTGTTCTTCTGTTTCATTAAGGTCTATGTCTATAACTTTTTCGCAAGAAGCAAACACAAACAGCAATAAAATAATTAGCCCAATTTTATATGTAATAAATCGCCTCATCAGAAATTAAAATTATATGTAACAGACGGGATTATCTTAAACAACGAAAGCTGTATAGCTTCCAGAACATCGGGATTATATTCGTTAGGTTCAAAGGAAATAGAATAAGCATTTTCACGATTATAAACATTATAAATAGAAAAGTTCCAGCTGGAACGAAATCGTTTTTTTTGCTGAATAAAATTACCGGTCTCCTGATCAAGAACTGTTTTATACTCTTTATTTTTCAAGCTTAAACCAATATCTAAACGATGATAATCCGGCATACGATAGGCATTCCTATCAGAATACAGTAAAATATCCTGTCCGTTAATTGTATATTTTCCTTCGGGATAAGTCACAGCATTTCCGGTATAATAAACCCAATTTGCTGAAAATTGAATACGTGGATTTAACTGATACATTACAATAACAGCAAAATCGTGAGTACGATCTTGCTTAGATGGATACCAGTTATTATTATTTATTTCTTCAAACCTACGTTCGGTACGCGATAAAGTATATCCTATCCATCCTGTTAATTTCCCTTTCCGTTTTTTTAAAAAAAGCTCAAGACCGTAAGCGCGACCTTCTCCAAAAACTAAATCACCTTCTACCAAAGGATTCAGAGTTACCTGAGCATCAATCTTATAATCAATCAAATCCTGCATATCCTTATAGTAAGTCTCAATTGAAAATTCGTAGGTGTTTTGTTTGAAATTACGGTAATAGCCCATTCCAAACTGACCGGAAGTAGATGGTTTTATATTATTACTACTCGGCAACCATATATCTGTAGGAGATTCGCTTGACGAATTACTGAGCAAATGCATATACTGGTTAGTGTAGGAATAAAAAGCTTTAAATGATGATTCAGAATTAATTAACCAAGTTCCGTTAATGCGAGGTTCAAAACCATTGTAATTTACTACTCGCTCCCACTTATCGTAAACATCGGTTTGAACAATATCTCCATAATTATTAAACGTATAGATATTTCCGGGACCCAATTGCATAAAGTTGGAAAATCTCAAACCATAATTTAAACTCAAGGAAGGAGATATTTTCCTTTCATTAGCCAAATAAATAGAAGTTTCTAAAGCATAACGCTTCTCCACTTCGAGCGAATTAAAAATTTCATTCGATTCTGAGTTTAAATCGCCAGGATTCATTGTATGGTGAATAAAGTTTAAACCAAACTTCCATATACTGTAATTGTTATGGTAGAACTGATAATCGTGTTTCAGATTATAGTCGATAATATGCGAACCTATTTCAACTCTTCTATCCGATGGTCCGGCAAGAATCTGATAACTGTATTTACTGTAAATTACAGAGGTATTTGAAAATAGCTTTGGATTAAAAATATGATTCCACCGACTTGTTGCAGTAATATTTCCCCAATTGAACCCAAAATGTTCATCAAAACCAAACTTATCTCTACCAAAATAGCCCGAAACGAATAATCTGTCCTTCTCTCCTATTCTTATATTTGCTTTTACATTAAAATCGTAGAAATACAATTGTGCATCTTTAATAGCTTCTTCGCTTGCAAATATTGTAAATATATCGGCATAAGTTCTTCGAGCCGAAACGATAAAAGAACCTCTATCTTTAACAATTGGAGATTCTAAAGTTAATCTTGAGGAGATTAGTCCAATACCACCATTTACACTAAGATTCTTAGCGTTTCCCTCTTTCATTTTAATATCTAAAACAGAAGAAAGACGTCCACCGTACTCTGCTCCCATTCCACCTTTATATAATTTGATATCGCGTAAAGCATCAGAATTAAAAATAGAAAAGAATCCCATCATATGCGATGCATTATAAACAGGAGCTTCATCCAGTAAAATTAGATTCTGATCTGTAGAACCACCTCTAACATAAAATCCCGAACTTCCTTCACCGGCGGGTTTTACACCGGGCATAAGCTGAAGGGTTTTAAACACATCTCTCTCTCCAAACAAAACCGGAATACTCTCAATTTCTTTAATGCTCAGGGAAGCCACTGTCATTTCGTTGGCACGAATATTTTTATCTTCTCTTTCGGCTATCACTTCCAGTTCGGCAAGTTGTTCTGCCAAAGGCTCTAACTCAATATTTATTACAATATTCGTATTTAGGTTTAACGAAATACTTTGCGTTTTAAAACCCACATAGGAATAAAGCAAATCATAAGTTCCGGCTTCTATCTCCAACGAATAAAATCCATAAGAATTTGTTACAGTTCCAACTCCACCTTTACTCTTAAGTCTTAGTGTTGCACCGGGTAAATCCTCTCCTGTTTGTACATCTCTAACGGTACCACTAATAATATATTTTTTTTGCTGTGCAAAAAGTACAGAGAAACTAAAAAACCATATAAAAACAATAAGAAAATACCTCATAGGCTAAGGGTATATATTCTAATCTTTATAAAGCTGCACATTAATCCAAAAATTAATAGGCTGACTCATCAAATACATTTCACGCATTTTTTTCGGATCAATATTACTTTGAGCTTGTGGCACGCGGTTCATACCGGCATATCTATTTGATCTCCCACCGCCTCTACCACCACTTCCGGCAATATTTGGTTTTTTAAATGCTCCTGAAATAATACCAATGCTTAGATTATCCAAAGCATCAAATCCGCCTTTTTTAATTTTGTCTAATCTGATAGCAGCATAATAAACTAAACTTCCATACTCGCCGGATTCCAAATGAAAAGCAAACCCCTTTTCCAAATCACTAACAAGCTCTTCTTCGGTTTCATTGACGCCAAATATGGCTGCCTTCCCAACATCCTTAATTTGCGATTCCAATTCAATCTTTCCTACTTCCGCTGCATTTTCTTTTACAGTTTTACGAAAAAGTTTAGCACTAAATACCTGATCTGTATGACCTAATGGAAAATTAAACCAAATATTTTTTTCTCTTTTCCCTAAGGTATCTATGTAAATATAAAAGCCTGATTGTATAATTTTTAAAACCGAGGGACGACTCAAAGCCTCAAGGCGAACATACAAAAACTCCTTATCATTGGAAATTGCGTAGCGTATAGCACTTTGATTATCAAATCCTATGTATTGGATTTCCTTTTGCATTTTGTCTTCTGCTACCGATTTATATATGGGGCCTTTATTACAAGAAGTAAATACAACTACAAAAAGCGATACCATGACACTAAGCTTGAGAAGAGAAATAGATTTCATAATTTTTATTTATTGAGTTTACATTTTTTAATAAATAACAAAGATACAGGCAATTTGCTTTATATTATATAAATGGATCTTAAAATTATATATAAAAAAACCGGCAGTAGCCGGTTTAATTTCTCATAGTACAATCTTCTATATCAACTCGTGAATTACAAGACCACTTCTCAACTTTGGTTCAAACCAAGTTGTTTTAGGAGGCATAATATTTCCCGAATCGGCAATATCAATAAGTTGTTGCATAGAAACAGCATATAAAGCAAAAGCAACACGCATTTCGCCACTATCAACACGCTCTTTTAAAGCGCCCAAACCACGGATACCACCAACAAAATCAATTCTTTTTGACGTTCTTAGATCTCTAATATCAAGATATTTCTTCAAAACCCTATTTGAAAGAATTGTAACATCTAAAACATCAATAGGGTCGTTATCGTTATAAGTACCTTCTTTAGCTGTTAAACAGAACCATTTTCCACCAAGATACATCGAGAATTCATGAAGTTTAGTTGGTTTAAATATTTCTGTACCTTTATCTACAACAGTAAAATCGACATTTAAATTCTCAAGAAATTCCTCATCTGTTAATCCATTCAAGTCTTTAACTACACGATTATAATCGATAATTTTCAACTGATTATCAGGAAAATGAACAGCTAAGAAATAGTTAAATTCTTCTTCGCCGGTATAGTTGGGATTTGCCTTACGCTTTTCTACTCCAACTAAGGCAGCAGCAGCAGTTCTATGATGTCCATCGGCAACATAAGTAAAAGGTACTTTATCTTTAAAAAGCTGTTCTAAACGTTCATTAATATCAGCCTCATTAATTACCCAAAAATGATGACCAAAGCCATCTTCCGAAACAAAATCGTAGGTCGCAGTTTGATTATTTACAATATCTGCTACAATTTCATCTATTTCATCTACTGCCGGATAAGTAAAAAATACGGGTTCTATATTTGCATTATTAATACGTACGTGTATCATCCTATCTTCTTCCTTATCAGGACGAGTAAGTTCATGTTTTTTGATTATACCATTAAGGTAGTCATCAACAGAAGCAGCAGCAACAATACCATATTGTGTCCTACCGTCCATTGTTTGAGCGTAAATATAAAATTTAGGTGTCTCGTCTTGTAATAGCCATCCTTTTTCTTTAAATAAAGTATAATTTTCGACGGCTTTATCGTATACTTCTTGTGAATGCACATCAATACCAGCCTGACAGTCTATTTCTGATCGTGTAATATGCAAAAGAGAGTATTGATTATTTTCTGCCATTGCAGCAGCCTCTTCAACATTCATAACATCATAAGGCAAAGCCGCCAATTTCTCTACTATATCTACTTTTGGGCGAAAGCCTTTAAATGGTTTTAAAATTGCCATAGTTTATTTTAGATTTTGATTTATGTTATTAATATGTATTGTGAGCGTCTATATCATCATTCTCACCCGTATCTACTCTATTACCTCCTGATGAAGAATGTGGTGAATTATGATCGCGCTGAATAGAACCTATAAGAGCTCCAAGCATTTTGGTTAACTCCATTAAATAATTTCTACTGATTTCTTCTTGCTCATCGCCAAAATAATTCAATTTCACAGATGCCGAAGTAAACATAACACACTGTCGAATGGCGGTTTTAGCTTCTTTCAGATGAAAAATAAACTGAGTTTTATTCTTAGATGATCCCTCAGCAATCTTTCCGGGGATATTCATAGCTACATCAACAAAAGAATGAGCCAAAGGATTAGCAGCAGCATTTGGAAACATTTCGGTATTAACTTGTACCCAGACATAATAATCGAGTGCTTTTTGATATACACGAAGATCCTCAAAACGAAAAAACGAGGGGGAATAATTAGAGTTGTTCATAGTTTTAGACTATTAGATGGTTATGATAAATAAGCTTTGTTTGCGTTATGTTTTTGCTTAGTTAACTTTGTAGCGCAGGTTTCCATCCTTAATAAACCCCACAATTTGCTGCGCTGCCGCCACTCCAGCATTTATATTAGCCTCTGCCGTTTGAGCTCCCGATTTCTTTGGAGTAAAGAAAAAGCGACCTTCATAGTTCCTTACTATCTCGTCTTTACAGTCTGGTGCTATATCGCTAAGATACATAAAATCAATACGATCTGCAAATAATTTTAATAAATCTTCTTCGTTTATCACTTCTTTACGTGCTGTATTCACTAAAGTAGCACCTTGTGGCATACTGCTAAGCAGTTTATAATTAATTGATTTTTTTGTTTTATCGGTAGCCGGTATATGCAAGCTTATATATTGACAATTGCTATATAATTCTTCTGCCGAATGTAATACTTTTACGCCTTCAGACTCTATATCTTCATCTTTAACATAAGGGTCGAAAGCATAAACATCCATACCAAACCCTTTCGCCATTGTTGCAACATAACGCCCAACATTACCATAAGCGTGAATACCTATTTTTTTTCCACGCAACTCTGTTCCGGCTTTACCATTAAACTGATTTCTCGCTTGATAAATCATCATTCCTAAAGCTAATTCGGCTACAGCATTAGAATTTTGACCGGGAGTATTCATAGCCACTACATTATTTGCTGTTGCAGCTTCCAAATCAATATTATCGTAACCGGCTCCAGCACGAACAATTATCTTCAAGTTTGATGCGGCTTCTATTACTTCTTTTGTTACTTTATCGCTTCTGATTATTAATGCATCTACATCTTTAACAGCCGATAATAATTCAGCTTTATCGGTATATTTCTCAAGAGTAGCAAAATCAAATCCTGCATCTTCTACAATTTGCTTAATCTGAGCAACCGCTGCAGGAGCAAAAGGTTTTTCTGTTGCAACTAATACTTTTGTCATAACTTAATTATTTATTTATTAATAAATTAAGATTTAATGTTTAGCCTCAAAATCTTGCATTAAAGCAACTAATGCTTCTACACTTTCTTTTGGAAGAGCATTGTATACCGAAGCACGGAATCCACCAACGCTGCGATGTCCTTTCAATCCCACCATATCGTTAGCGACAGTTAAATCAAGAAACTCTTTTTCAAGAGATTCATAGCCTTCATTCATTACAAAGCACACATTCATTCTTGAGCGATCGTCAACATTTTTAATAGTTGCTTTGAAACATTTGTTACGATCAATCTCATCGTATAAAAGACCGGACTTTTCGATATTCTTTTTCTCCATAAGCTCAACTCCACCTTGAGCTTTCAACCAACGTAATGTTTGTAAGGCAGAAAATATAGGCAATACGGGAGGTGTATTAAACATAGATTCTTTATCGATATGCGTTTGATAATTCATCATTGTTGGAATAGCACGATCTACTTTTCCTAAAATATCATTACGAATAATAACAAAAGTAAGCCCTGCAGGAGCTAAATTTTTCTGAGCACCACCGTATATCACTGCATATTTTGAAATATCTATAGGACGACTAAAAATATCGGAAGACATATCAGCAACTAAAGGAATAGTGCAATCAAAATCATCACGAATTTCTGTTCCATAGATGGTATTATTTGATGTGATATGAAAATAGTCAGCGTCTTTTGGAACATCGTATCCTTTAGGAATATAATTAAATGTTGCTTCTTTTGAGGAGGCAACTTCAACAACTTCGCCAAAATATTTTGCCTCTTTTATTGCTTTTGTTGCCCAAGCACCTGTATTGAGATAAGCTGCTTTTTTATTCAAAAGGTTAAAGGGAAGCATCAAAAACTGAGTACTTGCACCTCCACCTAAAAATAGAACACTATAATTATCGGGAATATTAAGCAATTCTTTAAACAGACTTTGAGCTTCATCAACAACAGCAACAAATTCTTTACTTCTGTGAGAAATTTCTAAAACAGACAATCCTGTTCCTTCAAAATTCTGTATACCTTTTATTGTTTCATCAATTGTAAACTCAGGCAAAATAGATGGTCCTGCAAAAAAATTATGTTTCTCCATTTGTTTATATTTTTTGTATTTATTTATCGCTTAGTTAAATATGAACAGAAGCAAGCTGATTAAAAGCAAATACTAAAGCAAAATTTTACTAAACTAATATTCGTTCTTATTGATAGACAAAATTAAGTAATATTCGTTTATTAAATAACAGTTTATTAGAATATTTGTATATATTTTCTATACTTATTTAAATAAGCTTTTCGTTAACCGTAAGAAATCATATCTTAAAACTGCAATTTTGTAATTTTTTTCATAAATCAACCGGAATTTAATATAGATAGATTCTAAATTATTTTTTTAAGTCGTTGCAATTGTTTATATTTGGTAAATATTAATTAAAAAAATATTAAAATGTGCTTATCAATTGAAGTTTCAGGAACCATCATTAAAAAAGAATCGTTAACAACAATAAACTCTGATATTAATAATAATATCTTAATACTTGAAACAGCTCATGCTTTCCCGGGATATCACGGTATTATTCCTGAAGAAAAATTACCCGGCTCATTATTTCTAATTACTAAAAAGAAATATTCTAAAGAATTTATTCTTCGATCGGCTAAAGCTTTGAAGAAATCGCTAAAAATGAAATTAGATTTAGCCTCTTCGCGTATTACCCTCAGAAACAATGATGTATTTGCCATAAGAATTAAATGCCTAAATAATTATTCTATTCTACCTCAGTTAATACAGGCATTATCTGATGAAGGATATCGCTTTGAAAAGTACAGAAACTCAAAAGAATTTTCGAGTATTATTCAAGTTAAAAAGGAATTTCTGTTAGAAGAAATAGAGGCAGGATTCTATCGAGATAAAAGCAATACCGAAACACATTATTTTGAAATAAAAAACGAGCTAAAATGGTACGCTTTTGAAAAAGCCGTTACAGATATTAAATACAACACTAAAGATAATAATTTTGATGCTGCTTTAGCTACTTTTTATAGAGTGAAGGGCGTAATTGATTTGGTTCGTATTTATAAAAAAGACCTCAGTCTTAATGAGCTAAAACAAATAAAAGAAAAGCTGTGTAATTATATTCACGAATAATTCAAGCAGTTTATAATTTAAGGCTTCAATAGAAGTCTTTTTTTATGAAAATTGATAGCTTTGTACAAAATATAAAAAATGAATTTTTTAAATATTTTCAATACGGCTAGTAAGTATCTAACGGACATGCTTACAAAACTAAATATAGGAGAAAAAAATGCCGATTTAATTGCAAATTACAGTTTGCTACTACTTGGAATTCTCATTTCAGTCTTTTTATTTTACATTACACGGTGGATATTAAGGAAATATATTGCTAAACATATACGTAATTCCAAAACTCATTGGGATGATTATTTATTAGAACAACGAATTTTTCACAAAGCTTCCTATTTAATCCCTGCTTTTTTTATCGGATGGACTATCAACAACATTTTTGTTGACTTAGAAACAAGCAAAAATGTACTCTTACTTTTGGTAACAATTTATAAAATTATAATTATCACCAATATTATAAATGCTATACTCGATACTGTAGTTCATGTTTACGACAAGCAATCCAAAAACAAAGAAATACCCGTTAAAGGCTTTGTTCAGGTTATTAAAATATTATTCTGGCTTATAGCTACAATTTTGATTGTAAGCTCTATACTAAATAAAAACCCAACAACCATACTTACCGGATTGGGTGCTATTTCGGCCGTTTTATTATTAGTTTTTAAAGATCCTATTTTAGGTTTTGTTGGCGGAATTCAACTCGCAGCTTTCGATATGGTAAAAGAAGGCGATTGGATTAGTTTACCTAAATATAATGCTGACGGAACGGTAATAGACATTTCTATTTCTACAGTTAAAGTAAGAAATTGGGATAATACCATTAGTACACTCCCAACCTATTCTCTTATTTCCGACTCAGTTAAAAACTGGCGCGGAATGGAAGAATCTGAAGGAAGGCGCATTAAAAGAGCCATCCTTATAGATACACACAGCATAAAATTTTGCACTCCGGAAATGCTCGAACGTTTTTCGAAATTTGAATTTCTTGATAATTATATTTCTCAGACGGAAGAACTTATTCAAAAATCGAACGAAAAAATAAATACCAAACTTTTGGTTAAAGGAAGAAGACAAACCAATATTGGCGTTTTTAGAGCCTACCTTGTTAATTATCTGGAAAACCATCCCTCTATAAATACTTCTCTTACAACTATGGTCAGGCAGTTAGAACCAACGGAGAAAGGTATTCCAATGGAAATCTACGCCTTTAGCAAAATAAAAAGTTGGGTAGAATATGAAAGTATCCAGTCAGATATTTTTGACCATATCCTGGCTATTATTCCCGAGTTTGAGCTTTCTGTTTTTCAAGAGCCCAGCGGTGCCGATTTTAGAAAAATATTGAAATAATTTCTACGTTTTCTCAAAATACTTGACAATACAGAGTGACCAATGTATCTTTGACCGAACGTTTAGTCAAAAAAATATGTGCCCAAGAACAAGTCACCAATTTGAAGATATTCGCAAGAAAAAAAAACATCTTATCCTTGAAGCGGCTTTAGTAGTATTTGCAAAGAAAGGCTTTCATTCCGCATCTATTGCGAATATTGCTAGCGAAGCAGGCATCTCAAAAGGACTTATCTACAATTACTTTAAAAGCAAAGAAGATATTCTAAAAGTAACACTTGTTAGAGGTTTTGAACATATCTTCAAGCATTATCGCTTCGACCCTGAAAACTTTACATCTGAACAGTTTGGGAAATTAATTGAACTCACTTTTGATCTGATGGAAGATGATCTCTCTTACTGGAAACTTTATTTCTCCGTTTTGATGCAAACAGATGTAATGGAAATTATTCAAGAAGATTTAATGAATATTTTAATCCCAATCCTTGATAGTTTTGCTTCTTGTTTGGCAAAAATGGGATTCAAAAACCCACAAGATGAAGCCCGATTTTTTGGAGCTCTTCTCGATGGCTTAAGCCTAAATTACATTACCGATCCCGAAAACTTCCCAAAAGAATATTGTATAAAACGTTTAAAATCAATCTATAATCTACCCGTATAATGAAGTACAAAATTACAATCTTATTAATTCTCTTGTTTAGCATTCAGTTGGGCCTTAAAGCTCAAACCAATGAAAGAGCCAAAGAAATCGTGCGAAAAGCACAAAGCATTATGCTAGGGAAAAACAGCAGTTCCACCATGACCATGAACATTATC
>Ga0164318_10000294_pt1 | contig 35756 bp, 23 predicted proteins | sample GuaBasSedimGuay9_FD_113734 | JGI IMG/M metagenome (GOLD analysis project Ga0164318, IMG submission 113734) | Subseafloor sediment microbial communities from Guaymas Basin, Gulf of California, Mexico - Guay9, Core 4571-4, 0-3 cm | ecosystem: Environmental > Aquatic > Marine > Hydrothermal vents...
GCCGTCGGCGTCGGCATCGGCGCTATCGTCGTGTCCCGGACAGGTGTCGCAGGCATCGGGCACGCCGTCCGCGTCAGCGTCAACATTGTCATCGCCGGCGGCACAGATGTCGCAGGCATCGGGCACGCCGTCTGTGTCGGCGTCCTGGGTGTCGTCGTGTCCCGGGCAGGCGTCGCAGCCGTCGGGTACCCCGTCGGCGTCGGCATCGAGCCCGTCGTCATGTCCCGGGCAAGCGTCACACCCATCGGGTACGCCGTCTGCATCGTCGTCGACGAAGTCGTCGGAGCCCGGGCAGATATCGCAGGCATCGCCGGCACCGTCACCATCGGCGTCGGCCTGGTCGTTGTTGGCCACCGCGGGGCAGTTGTCCACGTCGCCGCAGACACCGTCCTGGTCGCTGTCGTCGTCCGGGTCGTTGGGGCAGGTGTCGCAGTCGTCGGGAATGCCGTCGGCGTCGGCGTCGAGCCGGTCGTCGAAGCCCGGGCAGGCGTCGCAGAAATCAGGCACGGTGTCCGAGTCGGCGTCCACGGAATCGTCGCCTCCCGGACAGATGTCACAGGCATCGCCGAAAAGATCCCCATCGCTGTCTTCCTGGCCGGGATTGGCCACCAGCGGGCAGTTGTCGTCGCAGCCGCTGGTGGCGCCGCCGGTGCAGGGGGCGTCACCGGCGCTGCCGCTGGCGTCGCCGTCGTCGAGGATGCCGTCGTTGTCATCGTCGTCGTCACAGGCGTCTCCCTGGCCGTCGCCGTCGTTGTCCTCCTGGCCGGGATTGTAGATGCCGTCGCAGTTGTCACAGGCGCCGGCGAAGCTGTCCCCGTAGCCGTCGGCGTCGAAGTCCCACTGGTGGTTGTTTTCGATGGTGGGACAGTTGTCGCAGGCATCGCCGGCCGAGTCGGCGCTGTTGCCGGCATCGATCTCGCCGGTGTTTTCCTGGCCGGGATTGTCGACGTTGGGGCAGTTGTCCTGGGCGCAGGTGAGCCCGTCGCCGTCCAGATCGACGGCGGCATTGCTGGCGCCCGGGGTGTCGGTGCCGGCGGCGGGATCGAACTCGCCGATGGCCCACAGGCCGTCACCGTCCGGGCAGCGCAGCACGTGGCCGGGTACGTAGGAGCCGTCCGGGCCGACGGTGCTGTAGGCGTAGTAGCAGTCACCTCCCTGCCCCAGAGGATCCTCCACCAGGCTGACGGCATCGAGAATCTCTGCCACCGGCAGGGAGTCGAGCACGCAATCGTCGTTGGTGTCGAGATCGTCGCCGTTGGCGCCCGTGAATCCCGTGGCCAGGACGTAGGTGACGTTGTCGGAGTTTTCGAAGTTCAGGTTGGCCACCACGTCGGGAGCGGCGATGGTCATGGTGTCCTCGCCCACCAGCAGAAAACCATCCGTGGGAATGCTGTAGCCGCTCAGGTCCACCACCGCCTCGATTACCCCGCTGCCGCCGGAGCCGTCACCGATGACGAACAGGGTCACCCCGTCGAGGCTTTGCCCGGGCGGGCCGCTGAGTTCGAAGTACTCGTCGGTGTCGGTGCTGGGCTGGTCGATGCGGATCTCGTTCAGGTACACCTGCCCCAGGGCCGCCGGTGCGCCCAGCAGCACGGCCAGGGCCGCCAGCAGGGTTGCCGGCAATGACGAAGTTCTCTTGGCCATGTCGCATCTCCTTTGGAATACGAGGTTTTTTGCCAAACGCCGACACCCGGTCACGGCGTTCCGGGACCGGGACCGCGCCCTGACACTAGGTTGCCCGCCGCCTGCTGTCAACAGCCGACCAGAGGGTTATAAAATATTCTGATAGGTATTGCTTCTGTTTTTGATAGAAACTTACTACTTGACCCGGCTTTTCGTTCATGCTTTACTGCGCGCCGCGTCGGGGTACAGGACGGTGAACATTATGCTTTCTTGTTGGCAGGAGATAACCAGGAAGGGTTGTCAGAGATGAACAGGAAGGTTGCAAGGCGTTACGCCCAGGCGCTGTTCGAACTGGTGGAGAGCAACCACCGGCAGGTGGCCAGGCGGCTCGAGGACCTCGTCGAACTGCTCGGCCGGAGCCCGGAGCTGCGAGAGGTGTTGCAGAGCCCGGCTTTCCTGCAGGAGGAACGGCGCCGGGTGGTGGATAAGCTGCTCGAGCGGCTGGGCTGGTCGAAGCCGCTGGACCGGTTCCTGTGGGTGGTGGTGGAGAACCACCGGGTGGCCCTGCTGGGCGACATCCTCCAGGTCTTCACCGCCATGGTGGACGAGATGGAGGGAAAGGTCCGCGCCCGGGTGGAAAGCGCCCGGGCCATCGCCGACGAGCAGAAAGATCGACTCACCGGGGCGCTGTCCCGCGCCCTGGGTCGCGAGGTGATCATCGAGCACGAGCTGCAGCCCCGGCTGCTGGCCGGCCTGCGGGTACGCGTGGGTGACCTGCTGGTGGACGGCAGCCTGCGCATGCAACTCGACAAGATGCGTGACCAGCTCACACAAACCCCAACCTGAAAATAAGCGCTTATAACCAGCGAGGGTGACGACATGGAGATCAAGGCGGAGGAAATCAGCAGCATCATCAAGCAGGAGATAGCCGGCTTCGACACCCGGGTGGAGGTGGCCGAGACCGGCACCGTGCTCTCTACCGGCGACGGCATCGCCCGTGTCTACGGCCTGCAGAACGTCATGGCCGGGGAGCTGGTGGAGCTGCCCCATGGCATCATGGGCCTGGTGCTCAACCTCGAGGAAGACAACGTCGGCATCGCCATCATGGGCCACTACGAGCTGGTGCGCGAGGGAGATCCCGTCAAGCGCACCGGGCGGATCGCCTCGGTGCCGGTGGGCAAGAAGGTGGCCGGGCGCGTGCTCGATGCCCTGGGCAACCCGCTCGACGGCAAGGGCCCGGTGGAGACGGACGAGACCCGGGTCATCGAGATCAAGGCTCCCGGCATCGTCAAGCGCCAGCCGGTGAAGGAACCCCTGCAAACGGGTATCACCGCCATCGACGCCATGATTCCCATCGGCCGCGGCCAGCGCGAGCTGATCATCGGCGACCGCGGCACCGGCAAGACGGCCATCGCCGTGGATACCATCATCAACCAGAAGAACACCGACGTCTATTGCATCTACGTGGCGGTGGGACAGAAACAGTCCACGGTGGCCCGGGTGGTGGACAAGCTGCAGAAGGAAGGCGCCATGGATTACACCACCGTCATCGCCGCCAACGCCTCGGATCCGGCGCCGCTGCAGTTCATCGCCCCCTATGCCGGCTGCGCCATGGGCGAGTATTTCCGCGACAACGGCATGCACGCGGTCATCTTCTACGATGATCTTTCCAAGCACGCCGTGGCCTACCGCCAGCTGGCGCTGCTGCTGCGCCGCCCGCCCGGCCGCGAGGCCTTCCCGGGCGACGTCTTCTACCTGCACTCGCGCCTGCTGGAGCGTGCCGCCAAGATGTCCGACAAGGAAGGCGGTGGTTCGCTCACCGCGCTGCCGGTCATCGAGACCCAGGCCGGCGATGTCTCGGCCTACATCCCCACCAACGTCATTTCCATCACCGACGGCCAGATCTACCTGGAGACGGACCTGTTCTTCGCCGGCCAGCGCCCGGCGGTGAACTCGGGCCTGTCGGTGTCCCGCGTCGGCGGCGCCGCCCAGATCAAGGCCATGAAGTCGATTGCCGGCATGTTGCGCCTGGAGCTGGCCCAGTACCGCGAGTTGAAGGCCTTCGCCCAGTTCGGCTCCGAGCTCGACCGCGCCACCCAGGAACAGCTGGCCCGCGGCGAGCGCCTCATGGAGTTGCTCAAGCAGGGCCAGTACCAGCCGTACGCCGTCGAGGAACAGGTGCTCATGCTCTATGCCGGCACCGCCAAGGACGCCTCCGGCAAGAACTGGATCCGCGATTACCCGGTGGACGCCATTCAACGTTACCGCGACGAGCTGCTGACCTATGCCCGCCGGCAGCACCCCGAGACCCTGAAGCAGGTGCGCGAGAAGAAGGTTCTCGACGACGAACTGCAGGGCAAGCTCGACCAGCTGCTGGAGGGTTTCCGCGGCGAGTTCGCCAAGCTGCTCGAGCTGGAGAGCTGAGAAGAGACTGAACCATGCCCAGTCTGCGCCACATCAGAAAACGCATCCAGGCGGTCAAGAACACCGAGCAGATCACCCGGGCCATGAAGATGGTGGCCGCGGCCAAGTTCCGCCGGGCCCAGGAGGCGGTGCTGCAGGCCCGCCCCTACGCCCGGGAAATGCGCTCCACCCTGGCCCGCCTGGCCGCCAGGCACGAGGAAGTGGCCGCGCATCCTCTGCTGGCCGAGCGTCCGCAGGTAGAGCACGAGGATCTTATCGTGCTCACCTCGGATCGCGGGTTGTGCGGCTCGTTCAACTCCAACGTCATCCGCCGGGTGGAGCACTACCTGCTCGACAACGCCGAGCGCCGGGACGGCATCCGGGTGTCGACCATCGGCCTCAAGGGCTTCCGTTATTTTCGCAAGCACATCGAGGGTATTCACAACATCGAGGGCTTGCTGGCCAGGCCCAGCTACCGGCGGGCGGTGGAAATGGCGGAAGAAATGGCCGAGCGCTTCACTTCCGGCCAGATCGACCGGGTCACCCTGGTCTACAACGAGTTCCGCTCGGCGGTGCAGCAGGTGGTAACCTTCCGCCAGCTGTTGCCCCTGGAGAGCCCCTCGACCGAGGGCGAGACCCGGCCGGATTTCATCGACTACCTCTATGAACCAGGCAAGCCGGAGCTGCTGGATCGCATCGTGCGCCGCTACCTGGCCAACCAGCTCTACATGATCGTACTGGAATCGGTGGCCAGCGAGCACGGCGCGCGCATGTCGGCCATGGAAAATGCCACCAACAACGCCGGGGAGATGATCCAGCAGCTGACCATGGTCTACAACAAGGCCCGCCAGGCCACCATCACCAAGGAACTGATGGAGATCGTGGGCGGAGCCGAGGCACTGAAGGGATAATGACGAGTCGGGACCCCGGGTCCCGTTCAACAGGCAAGGAGTGGCCAATGAGCGAGCAGAACGCTGCAGGCAAGGTGCTTCAGGTAATCGGACCGGTCGTCGACGTGGGCTTTCCCCCGGGGCAGGTGCCATCCATCTACACCGCCCTGAAGGTGAGCAACCCGGCCATCAATGACCAGGAATGGAACCTGGTGCTGGAAGTCGCCCAGCACCTGGGCGAGAGCCTGGCCCGGTGTATCGCCATGGACTCCACCGATGGCCTGGTTCGCGGCATGCCGGTGATGAACACCGGCAACCCCATCCAGATCCCGGTGGGACGGCAGACGCTGGGTCGCATCCTCAACGTCATCGGCGAGCCGGTCGATGAGGCCGGTCCAGTCAAGGCCGAGAAGTTCTACCCCATCCACCGCCCGCCACCATCGTTCCTGGAGCAGTCGGTGGCCACCGAGGCCTTCGAGACCGGCGTCAAGGTCATCGACCTGCTGGAGCCCTACCTCAAGGGCGGCAAGATCGGCCTGTTCGGCGGTGCCGGCGTGGGCAAGACGGTCATCATCATGGAGATGATCCACAACGTGGCCACCAAGCACGGCGGCTATTCCGTGTTCGGCGGCGTGGGCGAGCGCACCCGCGAGGGCAACGACCTGTGGCTGGAAATGAAGGAATCCGGCGTCATCAAGAGCACCGCGCTGATCTACGGGCAGATGAACGAGCCCCCCGGGGCCCGTGCCCGGGTGGGACTGTCGGCCCTGACCGCGGCCGAGTACTTCCGCGACGAGGAAGGCCAGGACGTGCTGCTGTTCATCGACAACATCTTCCGCTTCACCCAGGCCGGCTCCGAGGTCTCGGCCCTGCTGGGACGCATTCCCTCGGCAGTGGGTTACCAGCCCACCCTGTCCACCGACCTGGGCGAGTTGCAGGAGCGCATCACTTCCACCAACAAGGGCTCCATCACCTCGGTGCAGGCCATCTACGTGCCCGCCGACGACCTGACCGACCCGGCCCCGGCCACAACCTTCGCCCACCTCGATGCCACCACCGTGCTCAGTCGCCAGATCGCCGAGCTGGGCATCTACCCCGCGGTGGATCCCCTCGATTCCACCTCGCGCATTCTCGATCCCCACGTGGTGGGCGAGGAGCACTACCGCACCGCCCGCGACGTGCAGCAAGTGCTGCAGCGCTACAAGGACCTGCAGGACATCATCGCCATCCTGGGCATGGAAGAACTCAGCGACGAGGACAAGCAGGCGGTGGCGCGGGCCCGCAAGATCCAGCGCTTCCTTTCCCAGCCCTTCCACGTGGCCGAGGCCTTTACCGGTACTCCCGGTGTCTACGTGGAACTGAAAGACACCATCGCCGGCTTCCGCGAACTGCTGGACGGCAAGCTCGACGATCTGCCCGAGCAGGCCTTCTACATGGTGGGCACCGTCGAAGAGGTCAAGAAGAAGGCCGCCCAGATGGCCGCCGCCTGAGCGGGGAGAGCGAACCGTGGCCGATACTTTCCAGTTGCGCCTGCTCACACCCGAGCGCAGCCTCTTCGAGGGCCCGGTGGAAGCGGTCATCGTCCCCGGCGAGAATGGTCAGCTGGGGGTACTGGCCGGGCACACCAAGCTGGTGACCACCCTGGTACCGGGCGTGGTGCGCTATGTTGCTTCCGGCCAGACCCACCAGGTGGCCGCCAGCGGTGGTTTTGCCGAGGTCTCACCCGGCGGGGTAACAATCCTGGCCGACACCGCCGAACCTCCCCAGGAGATAGACCGGCAACGGGCGGAGCGCTCCCGCCAGGAAGCGCTGCAGGCTCTGGCCAAGCGGGCCGAACTCGACGAGAAAGAGGTCTCACGCCTGGAAGCACGCCTGGCCCGGGCCCTCAATCGCCTCAAGGTAGCCGACTCGGCTCGCTGAAAGCGGTCGGTCAATCGGGCCTGGCAACCGTGGCAAGCTCCTGACGAGGTGGGGGTGTTGAACTGCGCCGAGAGGCCAGGTGGCAACCCTTGCTATAATTGATCTTGTTTCTTATGTGGTGTATCAATAACAATCGTTTATCGGTCTGAGCCCGGCCGAGCGAGGCGTACAGATGCCGGAAGACACAGGCTTGCAAGGTGATGGTCGGCCGGATGATTCCACCAGCATCGGCAAGCTGGACAAGATCCAGCAGGCCCTGGAAAACAGGCCTCGGGTGAGCATTCGTGCGCGCATCGCCGCGGTGTTTGCCATCCTGTTCGTGCTCATGTGTACCGTCACCGTCTCGGCGGTGCTGCTGTTGCAGCAGGTGCGGCAGAAGCAGGTGTTTTTCGAGAAGGTCAGCCACTTCGTCTTCGAGTTACAGCAGGCCCGGCGCTTCGAGAAGAACTTCTTTCTGTATGGAACCAACCTGCAGGAAGCCATTACCAATGTCCACGTTGCCCGAGCCTACCTGCGCAAGAACCAGTCCGAGATAGAAGCGGTCATCGGCGGGCAGGGCCTGCAGTCCATGTTGTCGGGTATCGCCAGCTACCAGAAGGCACTGGAGCAACTACTCGACAATCCGGCGCCGAGCCGGGATCGCAAGCGTATCGAGTCCGCCTTGCGCAAGTACGGTGCGTTGTTGATAAGCGATGCCGAGGATACCCTGGAGCGTGAGCGCCAGGCCATTCACTCCATGCTGCAGACTTCCATAATCGTGGCTCTGGGCTTTCTGGGATTCATGGTGGTGATGCTGGTTTTTTTCGCCGGCTTCATTACCCAGGCGGTGCTCAGGCCGCTGGGTCGCTTCATGCGTTATGCCGATCGTATCGGCTCCGGCGATCTTTCGCCCATCACCCCGGCCCGCAAGTACCGCGACGAATTCAGCAGCCTGGCAATAGCTTTCAACCGGATGCTGCGCGAGTTGCTGCACCGGCACGAGCAACTGATCCAGTCGGAGAAAATGGCGGTGGTGGGCAACCTCACCTCTGGGATTGCCCACGAGTTGAACAATCCCCTGAACAACATCGGCCTGTCGGTGGAGGCCTTGCTGGATGGCTTCGAGGAAATGGAGGCGGGGCAGATCCGTCATATTCTCGAGCAGGTATCCACCCAGGTGGATCGGGCCAGCGGCACGGTGCGTAACCTGCTTGATTTCACCCGCAAGGAACATCGTGTCTTTACCCGCCTGGACATCAACCAGGCGCTGCAGGAGACACTGAAGCTGGTAGAAAACGAGCGCCGTTTGGCGGGCGTGGAGTTGTCGTTGCAGCTGGGTGAAGATATTCCGGCCGTGCGGGGAAACCCCCGGGGCATGGAGCAGGTCTTCCTGAACCTGTTGCTCAACGCCATTCAGGCTCTTGGTGACGGCGGCCGGATAGAAGCCAGCAGCCGCTGCGAAGGCGGGCGGGTGATTGTCGAGATAGCCGATGATGGGCCGGGAATAGCGGCGGAACACCTGGACCACATTTTCGAGCCCTTCTTCACCACCAAGGATCCCGGGCGGGGAACCGGCCTGGGGCTGTCGGTCAGCCAGGGCATCGTCCAGGAGCATGGCGGCACCATTTCCGTGACCAGTCAGCCGGGGCAGGGTACTCGATTCACCATCAGCCTGCCCATTGCAGAAGCTCTCCCGGGCAAGGAGGAAGGCATATGAGTTTTTCGGTGTACTTGCCGGTCGCCGGCTGTGCCCTCAACATCTTCCTGTTGCTGGGGCTGGGCGGACTGGTAGGGTTCCTGTCGGGACTGTTCGGGGTGGGCGGAGGGTTCTTGCTTACCCCGCTGCTGATCATGATCGGTGTGCCTCCCACCGTGGCGGCCGCCTCTGATTCCAACCAGATCGTGGCGGCCTCGGCGTCGGGCACCTATGCTCATGCCCGGGCCGGTTCGGTGGATTTCAAGATGGGCCTGCTGTTGCTGCTGGGCGGCATCGCCGGCGGTTCGGTAGGAGTGGTCTTCATCAAGATGCTGCGGGCCCTGGGAGCTGCTGATTTCGCCATCAAGATCACCTACATCATCATGCTGGGCGGCGTGGGCAGTTACATGTTCTTCGAGAGTCTTGGCAACCTGCGCGGTACCCGGGCGGTGGCGGCCGGTGGGGACAAATCCCGCCCCTCGGTCTATGCGCGTCTGGTGGAGGCGCTACCCTGGAAGATCCACTTCCAGCGCTCCCGGGTGACGCTATCGGTACTCATGCCGCTGCTGCTGGGGGTGCTGGTGGGCATCCTGGCCGCCATCATGGGCGTCGGTGGGGGCTTCATCATGGTGCCGGTCATGGTTTACCTGCTGCGCATGCCCATGCACGTGGTGGTGGGAACCAGCCTGTTCCAGATACTGTTCACCTGTATCAACGTGACCGTTCTGCAGGCGGCGGTGAATCACACCGTGGATCTGGTGCTGGCGTTGCTGCTGCTGGCCGGTTCGGTCATCGGTGCACAGCTGGGTGCCAAGGTGAGCCGGCGCCTGAAGGCCGACCAGCTCAAGATTCTCATGGCCATCATTGTACTGGTGGTGATGGTCAAGATGCTGGTGGGACTGCTCCTGGCCCCGGACATAATGCTGGCCTACAAGGGAGGGCACTGACATGGTGGCCCGGTTCGTGACAGTGTTGCTGTTGCTGGCGGCACCGGCTCTGGCGGGCACGGGGTTGACCCTGCAGCCGGAGCGGGTTTCCGCCGGCATGTTCTTCGCCGGTGCCGACGTGGTAGTGCAAGCCCGGGTTCCCCGCGCCGAGCAGCTGGTGTTCGAGATCAGAGGCCAGCAGAAGACCTATCAGCTCAAGCGCAAGGGCAAGGCGTTGGGCTTGCTGTGGATGAACGTCGGCGACCTGGAGATCAAGCATGCTCCGGAGCTTTACCTGCTGGCCTCCTCGGTCGATTGCCAACAGCTGGCTTCTCGGGAAGAGCTGGCCGGTCAGGGAGTAGGTCTCCCGGCCCTGCGGAGACAGCTGAGCAGCGACGGGCGCCCCCTGACTGCCGAGCTGTTCGAGGACTTCCTGAAGCTCAAGCAGTCAGAGGGCTTGTACGAGTTCAGGTCCGGTGTGGTCGAGGTAGATGGAGATGACGCTGGTGACGTGGTCACTACCCGGGTAGTATTCCACCTGCCGGCCAAGGTTCCGCTGGGGAACCATCGGGTTAGGGTGCTGGCTTTCAACCAGGGCCGGGGACGGGTACTGTACGAGAAGCCGCTGACCATCGAACAGGTGGGAGCGGCACGCTGGATAACGGTGGTTGCCCACAACCATGGACTGCTTTACGGCATCGGGGCGGTGATCATCGCCCTGGTGGTGGGTTTGCTGACCGGCTTTCTTTTCGGCCTGGGTTCCAAGGGGGCCCACTAGATCGGAAGGACCTTGTCTCTCTGGAAAAAGTTGTTTTCGCACCCGCCGGCTAGCGAAACCAGCGAGGGCGTGCGTTTGCAGCTGGAGCGATTCCAGCAAATCGTCCAGCACAACAACAGCATACTTGCCCGCATCGCCGACGCCGGCGAGCAGCTCAGCGGTGAGTACATTTTCGACACCCAGTACCTGCGCGACCTGGCCGAGAAGCTGGCCCAGGATGTACGGGCCGTGGTGCAGGCCCTGAACGAGCTCACCGGCGGTCGCTACCAGGAACTGGTAGAGATAGTATCGGACCTGGATTACCGCTTGCGGGCCATGCTGGAGGGACGTACCGTGACTCCGGCCGCAGCGGTGATCCTGCGGCTGGAAGAAATCGGAACCGAGCTGGCCGGGGTGGCCGGTGAGAAGATGGCGCGCCTGGGAGAACTGTCCCGCGTACTGGGAATACCGGTGCCGGCGGGAGTGGTGGTTTCGGCCGATGCCTGCCGGCGCTTCCTGGATGAACTGGGTATCACCACCATCGTCACGGCCAATCGGGAATTGCCCGGCGAGCAACTCCAGCAGTTGGCGGGCGAGTTGCAACAACGCATCCTCGACGCCCGCGTTCCGCGTTGGCTGAGCAGGAACCTGCGCCGGGCGGCCCGGAAATTGCTACGGCAAAGCGGGGCTCACAGCCTGGCCGTGCGTAGCAGCGCCGTGGGCGAAGACGGAGAGGTTTCCTTCGCCGGCCAGTATCACACCGAGCTGGGAGTGTCGCCGGGCCGGATAGAGGACGCCTATCGCCGGGTGGTGGCCAGCCTGTTTTCCTCCCGGGTAGTGGAATACCGGCAAAGGCATGGCCTGGATCCCCTGGAGGGTTTGATGGCGGTGGGCATCCTGGCCATGGTGCCGGCGCGTGCTTCCGGTGTCGTCTATACCCTCGATCCCAATTCACCGGCCAGCGATGCCTTGCTGATCGGCGCCGGTTGGGGACTGGGCTGCTCGGTGGTGGATGGCAGCCAATCGGCGGATCGTTTCCTGGTGTCACGACGTCCTCCCCACGAGATAGTCGGCAGTTCGCTGGCCAGCAAGGAGTTCCAGGTGGTGACCACGCCGTTGCCGGGTACGCAGCGGCAAGCGGTAGCCCCGGAGCGGCACCAGGTGCCGGCCCTCACTCCCGAGCAACTGGCCGAGCTGGCCGGGCTGGCCCTGCGCGTGGAGCGCTACGGGCGCTGCGCCCAGGACATCGAGTGGGCCCTGGACGAGCAGGGGCGGCTGCTGCTGCTGCAGGCCCGGCCCCTGCGTGTTTCTCCGTCCTCTGCCGCCTCGACGGTAACCGTAGACAACGAGCGCTACCCGGTGTTGTTGCAGGGAAGAGGCGAGGTGGCCTGTCGCGGGGTGGGGTGCGGGCCGGTGTGGATACCGGGAGAACAGGCGTCGTTGAATGATGTCCCGGAACAGGCGGTGGTGGTGAGCCCCACGGCCACCCCGCGCCTGGCTGCCTGGCTGCCGCGGGCTGCGGCGGTGGTCACCGATGTTGGTAGTGCCACCGGCCACCTGGCGGCGGTGGCCCGGGAGTTTCGTATTCCCACCATTGTCGACACTCATGTGGCCAGCCGGGTGCTGGTGCCGGGCGAGATGGTTACGGTTGATGCCGACGAGAACATCGTCTACCGCGGCGAGGTGGAGGAACTGATCAAGGAACACCTGCTGCAGGAATCTTCCTTCGAGGAGAAGCGCGAGTTCCGCTTGCTCAGGCGCATGTTGCACCAAGTGGCTCCGCTGAACCTGGACGATCCCTCTTCCCGGAAGTTTTCTGCCGGCAACTGTCGCACCTACCACGATGTCATTCGCTTTGCCCACGAGATGGCCGTACGCGAGCTGGTAAGGGGAAGGTGGCTGCACGCGGCGCGGGCCGGGCAATCGGTATACCGGTTGGCGGTCGATATTCCCATCGATCTGCTGATCATAGACCTGGGAGGCGGTGTCGAAGTCCCGCCGGGCAGGAGCGAGGTGAGCCTGGAGGAGGTAACCAGCGCGCCATTGCTGTTTTTACTGCGGGGGCTGGTCGGCAAGGGGGTATGGGCCACCGAACCGGCGGACATGGACCTGGGGGGATTCATGTCCAGTGCCACGCGCACTTCCAGCCTGGCCACGCCTCTGACGGTTCAGCCCGAACAGAACGTGGCCATAGTCTCCACCCACTATCTCAGCCTCAACCTCAAGCTGGGCTATCACTACAACCTGGTCAACTGTCGCCTGGCGGATGACGCCGGCGAGAATTTCGTGTATTTTAGGTTCGCCGGGGGAGTGACCGAGTTGGCCAGGCGTTCACGCCGGGCCATGTTTCTGCGTCGCGTTCTCGAGCGTTACGATTTTGTGGTAGAAAGCAAGGGAGATCTGGTGATTGCCAGGCTGAAGATGGTCGATGGCGAGCGGCTACGAGGCAGTTTGGAGATGATTGGTCGCCTGGTGGGTTTCACCAGGCAGCTCGATATATACTTGCGCAGCGACGAATTGGTTGAGGCCTACGTGGAGAAGTTCCTCTCCGCTGCCGGTGGCACCCACGCGGCGGCGGGCACGGATGGCTGAAGCCCAGGGAGGTGCCAATGGCCGACAAGGGAAAGGTGCTGGTGCTGGACGATGAAGAGATCGTCTGTGAAAGGGTGGCTGACAACCTTACCCGCAAGGGTCTCAGCGTGGAGACCTTTACCGACAGCCAGCAAGCCATCGACAGGTTGGCCGGCCAGCAGTTCGACGTGGTGGTTACCGATCTGAAGATGAAGGGGCCCAGCGGCCTGGACGTGGTGCACTTCGTGCGCCAGAACCAGAGCGCCTGTGAAATGATCATCATCACCGGCTATGCTTCCATGGATGCGGCGCGCGAGGCCGAGTATTCCGGGGTGTACCAGTTCGTCACCAAGCCGTTTCGCATGGAAGATCTCTCCAAGCTGGTACTCAAGGCCGCACGCCGGGCTCGTTCCCGCAAGGGCAAGGTGGCACCGTGAGCGCCAAGAAGGTCATCCTGCTCGACGATGAGCCCATCGTCGGTGAGCGGTTGCAGCCGGCACTGGAGAAGGCCGGGTTCCAGGTGGAAAGCTACACCGACAGCCAGCAGGTGGTGGATCGGTTGGCCCGGGAGCGCTTCGACGTGCTGGTGACAGATCTGAAGATGCGCAAGCCGGACGGGTTGGAGGTCATGCGCTTTGCCAAGCGCCAGTGGCCGGGTATCAAGGTCATCATCATCACCGGCTTCGCCACCGTGGAGACCGCCACCGAGGCCATGCGCGAGGGGGCGGTGGAATTCATCGCCAAGCCGTTCAAGATCAGGGCCTTGCGCGATCTCATCTTGCGGATAACAGCGGATACGGAACAATCTCCCCCGTCCTGATTGACCCGGAAACAAGCGCCGTCGGGGCGGGAGATTCTCCGCCGGGGTGGTCAACTCCCGGTACCGGGCGGGCGCAGGCGGCCGGCATGAATGTCTGCGCGGCGCGCGGGCAGGTCGGCCGAAGCCCGTTCCAGGTGGCTGGCCATGAGTATGCTTACCCCCTGCCGTTCGACCAGGTTCCTGATCAGCTCGAGCACCCGCTCGCGGACAACCTCGTCGAGCGAGGCGGTAACCTCGTCGAGCAGCAGTCCCGGGCAGTCGAGCACCAGGGCCCGGGCCAGGGCCACCAGCTTCTGCTCGCCCACAGAGAGCCGGTCGGCCCGCCGGCCGGCCAGGTGGGCGATACCCAGCTGCTCGAGCACGGCCCGGGCGCGTTGCCGCCGTTGCGGGCGCGGCACCCCGCGCAGGCGCAATCCGTAGGTGGTGTTACGCAGCACCGAGGTGGCGAACAGGTAGGGTGTTTGCTGCACCAGGGCCAGGCGCCGGCGTAGCTGCATGGGGGCCGGGGCCGTCCCCCGGTGAAAGGGTTTTCCCTGGAGGTGGATCGTTCCGGCCTCGAGATCGAGCAAGCCGGCCGCTGCCAGGATCAGGGTGCTCTTGCCGCTGCCGTTCTCACCGCAGAGCAGGACCAGTTCGCCGCGACCCACGCTCAGTTCGTCGATGTGCAACACCGGCTGGCCGCCCCGCCGGACGCGCAGGTCCCGTATCGACAGGAAGGGTTCGCTCATTTTTCCCCCCGCCGGCTCTGCAACATGCTGGCGGTCAGGTTGACCGCCAGGGCCACAACCAGCAGCACCACTCCCAGGGCCACCCCGCGGGCGAACTCTCCCTTGCCGGTCTCGAAGGCGATGCCGGTGGTGATGTTGCGGGTGGTGCCGCGAATATTGCCACCCACCATCATGGAGATACCCACCTCGGCGAACACCCGCCCGAAACCGGCGGCCACGGCGGCCACCAGGGCGGTGCGCATCTCCAGGGCCACCACCCGGGCAGCGCGCAGCCGCCCACCGCCCAGGCCCAGCACGGTGTGGCCGATACGGGGATCGGCCCGTTCCACGGCGGCCGCGCACAGGCCCACGATGATGGGAAAGGCCAGGATCACCTGGCCGACTACCATGGCACCGCGGGTGTAGAGCAGGTTCAGCTCTCCCAGCGGACCGCGCCGGGTCAGAAACGCGTAGACCAGCAGGCCCACCAGCACCGTGGGCAGGGCCATCAGGGTGTTGGCCAGTCCCAGCACCAGCCGGCGGCCGCGAAAGCGCCCCAGACCCAGGGCCAGCCCGGCCGGCAGGGCCAGCACGGTGGCCAGGCCGGTCGAGGTAAGCGACACGCTCAACGACACCCACACCGGACCCCATACCTCCGGGTCCAGCCGCAGCAGCAGGGAAATTCCCTGGACGGTTCCTTCCGCGATCATGACCCGGTTACGGGGACGGCGCCGGAGGAGGCGGCGTCACGGAGTTGCCGGCCGGCGCCGGCGGTTGCTGGCCGGGGGCCAGGGGGTGAAAGAGGACCCTGCCGCCCACCTTGAAGCCGGCGATCATCTGGCGGGCCCGGGGAGATTGCAGCCATCCCAGCAGGGCCAGTGCCTCGGGCAGGTGGGCCTGGGGATGCTTGACCGGGTTTACGGCCATGAACGAGTAGGGGTTTTGCAGCCGGGGATCGCCTTCCACCAGTATCACCAGGTCGAGCGCATCTTCGGCGCTGAGGAAAGTGGCCCGGTCGGTCAGGCAGTAGGCAGACTTCTCGTCGGCCAGGTTCAGGTTGAGACGCTGGCCGCGACCGGACTCCAGATACCAGCCTCCCCGGGGGTGTACCCCCGCCGCCTGCCACAGGCGCAGCTCGGCCCGGTGGGTTCCCGACTGGTCACCGCGGGAGACGAAAGTGGCGGACGCCCGGGCGATCCGGGCCAGTGCCGCCACGGCATCCCGGCCCCGCACGGCGGCGGGGTCGGCCTGTGGACCCACCAGCACGAAGTCGTTGAACATGATGGTGGCGTGGTGGATGCCGAAGCCTGCGCCGACGAACTCGTCCTCGGCCTGGCGATCGTGCACCAGCACGGCATCGACGTCGCCGTTGCGGCCCAGTTGCAGCGCCTGGCCGGTACCCACGGCCAGCACCTGTACCGAGATGCCGCTGCGGGCCTCGAACGGTGGCAGGATGGTCTTGAGCAGGCCGGTGTTGTCCAGCGAGGTAGTGGAAGCCACCCGCAGCACCCGGCCAGCACAGGGGCAGTCTCGAGGCTGTTGCCGGCAGGAACAGAGCAGGAGCGCCAGCGCCACGCTGCTTGCCAGTGCGAGTTTTCTTTTCATCTGTCGGATCCTCCTTCCATTCCGGCGCCATGATATTTCCCCGGCCGTGACAATGAAAGGGTTGTTTGTGCTAGTATCTGCTCCATGAAAAAAAGGCGCCGACAGGCCCGAAACAAGCGGGGACAGGCCCGGGTGCTTGTTACGCTTTTTCAGCTAGTTGCGTTGCTTGCCGGATTGTTGCCGACGGCCTGCCGGCATCCGCTCGTGTCGGGAACCGACGCGGGCCGGCAGGATGGAGAAGGCGGAGAAGGCGGGGACGGAGGTATGGAAGACAGCGACGGCGACTGGAAGCCGGTGGACGATGCCGCAAGTTGCCCGGGACTGGTTGACATCGTCGATGCCGGCACACTGTTGCTTCATCTTGGTGCGGTCGATGTGTACCAGCGGTTTTTCTCCCCGGGAATCGTGCAGTTGCGCTACCGTCCGGCCGGCAGTCCGCCCCCACGGCGACCTTCCTGGGCGGTGGTGGCCGAACCCGGGGATGAGGATGTTTCTATAGTATTTTCAGAAGACTGCCGGCAGGTAGAGGTGTCCAACGACACCTTGCAGGTCGTTGCCTCGGCGGACGGCGCCGTACGGGCCTGGCAGCGTCTTGATGACGGGGAGTTGGAAAACATCTTCACGGCCAGCGGGCCGGTGCAGTTTCCCGACGCCGGCGGGGTGGTGCTTTCCGTGGTGGGCCCGGAGGGGGAGCATGTCTATGGCCTGGGCGAAAAGACCGGTCCGCTCGACCGGCGCGGCCGGCACCTGGTATTCCGCAACACCGATCCCCTGGCCGGAGGGGGCGACTACACTCCGGATAGCGATCCCCTCTACCAATCCATACCTTTTTTCATCGGCTTACGCCGGGGACAGGCCCACGGTGTTTTCCTGGACAACAGCCATCGGCTGGTGATCGACCTGGCGCGTGATGTGGCTGGCGAGTATCGCCTCGAGGCCGATGGCGGAGACATGAACCTCTTTCTACTGGCCGGGCCGGAAATGGCGCAGGTGCTGGAGCGCTACACCTGGCTCACCGGAAGGATGCCTCTGCCACCGCGCTGGACACTGGGATACCACCAATGTCGCTGGAGCTACTGGCCGGATGATCGCGTTCGTCAGGTAGCCGAAGAATTTCGCAGTCGGGCCATTCCCGCCGATGGTCTCTGGTTGGATATAGACTACATGGACGGCTTCCGTTCCTTTACGTGGGATCCGGCGGGATTTTCCGATCCGGCCGGCCTGCTGGCCGATCTTGCTTCCCGGGGATTCAAGACCACGGTGATAATCGACCCCGGCCTGAAGCACGATCCGGACTGGGATGTTTACCAGCAGGGGATTGCCGGAGACCACTTGTTGCACAGTCCCGACGGATCCGTTTTCGTGGGCGAGGTGTGGCCCGGCGAGGCGGTGTTTCCAGACTTTTCCTCGCCGGCCGCGCGTGACTGGTGGGCCGGGCTGGTACCGAGACTGATCCGAACAGGGGTGCGGGGCCTGTGGATCGACATGAACGAACCGGCGTCATTCAGGGCCGTAGACGGATACACCGTTCCGGACGAGGTCCTGGCCCGGGGCGAGGGGGAAGCTACTACCATGGCCGAGGTACACAACGTCTATGCCCTGCTCATGGCCAAGGCCACCCGTCAGGGAATGGAACAGGCCGCTCCGGACCGGCGTCCTTTTATCCTCACCCGGGCGGGATTCGCCGGAATACAACGCTACGCCGCCGTCTGGACCGGGGATACCCCGTCGAGTTGGCCCATGTTGCGGACCAGCCTGTCGCTCGTGTTGTCTCTGGGGCTTTCCGGGGTTGCCTTCTGTGGCAGCGACGTCGGGGGGTTTTCCGGCGGGGCCACGCCGGAGCTGTTTGCGCGCTGGCTGGAACTGGGCTCGCTGAGCCCATTCTTCCGCGGCCACGTGCAGACGGGGGCTCCCGACCAGGAACCCTGGGCCTTCGGAGTCGAGGTCGAGGACATCAGTCGCTCGACAATCGGCCTGCGCTACCGGCTGCTGCCCTACTTGTATTCCCTGTTTCAGCGGTCCGCGCAGACGGGGGAGCCGGTACTGGCTCCGCTGCTGTTTCACTACCAGCACGATTCCGCCACCTGGGAAATCGAGGATCAGGCCATGCTGGGTCCCTGGTTGCTGGTGGCGCCGATCATGGAACAGGGGGCCCAGAGCCGTACCCTGTATCTGCCCGCGGGGCGGTGGTACGAGTTGCATTCCGGCCGCCTGTACCAGGGACCGGCCACCATTACCCGGCGGGTTTCCCTGGCTGCCTTGCCCGTGTTCGTGCGCTCGGGTGCCATCCTGCCGCTGGCGCCGCTGTTGCAGTGGAGCGACCAGGCACCGCTGGACCGACTGGAGCTGTGGCTGTATCCCGACCGGCAGGAATCGCTTTTTTATCTCTACGAAGACGACGGTGACTCGACCGCCTACCGGAGTGGCGAATTCTGCCTCAGCGAATACCGCCTGCTACGCACCGCCAGCGGAGCCTCTCTGGTGGCCCGCCGGCGGGGAAACTACCATCCCCCGACACGCCCGCTGGTGATTCGTGTTCGTCCCCTGGCCAGACCCCCGGTGGCGGTGTCTGTCGATGCCGTGGCTCTCGCGGAAAGGTCGAGCAGGGAGGATCTGGAAAGTGTCGGGCGGGGCTGGTGGCTTGACGAAAACGATGGCTCCCTGTGGGTAATTTTCGAAGACCGGGCTGAATTCACGCTGGAGCTGACCTACGAAGGGGATGAATCGCCATCTCCCACGGTGTGCATGCCCTTTTCCGTGACCGTTCCCGCGGCAACGCCCGCCCAGGAGGGTATCTACCTGGCACTGTCCACGAACGGCTGGCAGCAGCGGTTCCTGGGCCCGGTGGGGCAAGGCGGTCGCGTGGAGGGTTGTCTCGAGGTTCCGCGTGGTGAGTGGTTCGAGTACAAGTACACCCGTGGCGACTGGTCAACGGTCGAAAAGTGGACCGGCTGTCTCGAAGCCAGTAACCGCTACGCCCTGGGTGTGGCCCTTCCGGTAAAGAACGATACCGTGGAGACCTGGGCCGACTGGTGCCAGTAGACCCGGCATTTCCCGCCTCGGCCGCAATCTCCGCGTCGCTGCTGCGAAAATGGTCCTCGACGTAGTTGCACTACGACTGCGGCCATTTTCTTGCATCTCCTCGATCTTGCTGGCCGAGGTGGGAAATCCGGGAGGGTTGAGTTGCATTGACAGGTGCTCCGCCGCGGGCTAGCGTGCGGAAAGCAAGGGGTATCCGTGGTAATGGGAGGATGCATGGAATTGAAATCGGCAACCAACTCGAAGAGACTGCGCATTTCGCCGAAACGGCTGCGCCGGCGCATCAACCCCCGCCAGCTTCCCGGCCCCAAGGCCTACGGCAAGCATCGCACCCACATCATTGGCCAGGAACGGGCCATCGAGTCCATGCAACTGGGACTGCGCATCGAAAGCCCCGGCTACAACGTCTTCGTGTCCGGCCCCTCCGGCAGCGGCAAGATGACCACCACCAGGCACGTACTGGCCGAGTTCAAGCAGCCGCGGCGGCCCCTGCGCGACTATGCCTACGTGCAGAATTTTCTCGAGCCCGATCGACCGCGCCTGCTGATACTGGATCCCGGAGACGGTGCCCGGCTCAAGAAAGGCATGGAGCGGCTGATCAAGTCGCTGCAGCGGGAATTGCCCAAGGCCCTGGGCACGGAAGCCTACCACAAGGAACGCGATCGCCTGCTCAACGATTACCAGGGCCAGGAGCACGAACTGGTAACGGCCTTCCAGCGCAAGGCCCGGCGCCAGGGCTTCGCCCTGGTGGAGATGCAGGGTGGACCAACGGTCGAACACGATGTACTGCCGATAGTCGATGGCGAGCCGGTCCCCCTGCCGGTCCTGGAAGAACAGGAGGCGGAGGGCAAGCTCAGTAGCAAGCGCTTCAGCCAGTTGGCCAAGCGCCACCAGCGCCTGCGCTCGGAAATGGAACAGGTGGCGCGTCGTACTCGTTCGCTGGCCCGCGAGTTGAACAGCGACCTGGAAGCCCTCGACCGCCGGGTGGGCGGCGTGGTCATCGACAACCTCATCGAGGAACTGGCGGAGCAGTTTCACAACGAGTCGGTGAGTGACTACCTGGACGAGGTCAAGGAGTTTCTGCTGGATCGCATTCCCGCCCTGGCCGGCCGGCTGGAAGACGGCGAGGAGGGTGCCGGCAGCGGCGAACTGATGGTGGATCCCTTCGCTCCCCTGCAGGTCAACGTGGTGCTTACCAATGCCCACCGCAAGGGCTGCCCGGTGGTGTTCGAGCCGTCACCCACGGTGGCCCGCCTGCTGGGCACCATCGAGCGCAGCACCGACGATTCCGGCCGGGTGGAGGTTGACTTCATGAGCATCAGGGCCGGATCCCTGCTGCGGGCCAACGGGGGGTTCCTGCTGCTGAAGGCGGACGATCTGCTCGGGGAGCCGGGAGCCTGGAAGATCCTCAAGCAGGCCCTTTCCACCGGCCAGCTGGAGATTCGTCCCCCCGAGGGTCCCATGGCCATGATCAGCACCGGACTCAAGCCGGATCCCATCCCCCTGGACGTGAAGATCATTCTCCAGGGCGACGACATGCTCTACCGGGCTCTTTACCTGGCCGAGGATGATTTCAAGAAGACCTTCAAGGTGAAGGCGGAATTCGATGATGTCATGGAGTGTCGGGCCTCCACCCTGGAGAAGTTCCTGGCCTTCGTGCAGCGGGTGGTACAGGAAGAAGATCTGGCCCACCCCAACCGCCGGGCGGTGGCCGAACTCGTCGAGGAGATGATGCGCGAGGCCGAGGACCAGCAGAAATTGAGCACCCGTTTCCGGGTGGTGGCGGATCTGCTGCGCGAGGCCACCTACTGGGCGCGCCGGGCCGGGCGCCGAACCATCACCCGGGCCGAGATCGCCCGGGCCATCAGCCAGCGCCGCCGTCGTGTCAACCTGGCCGAGGAAAAATACCGCGAGGACATCGAGCGGGACGTGGTGATGGTATCGACCAGCGGCAGCCGGGTGGGCCAGGTAAACGGCCTGGCCGTGTTCGACCTGGGAGACTACAGTTTCGGCAAGCCCTGCCGGATAACCGCCTCGGCCGGCGTGGGTCGCCAGGGAGTGGTCAATATCGAGAGGGAGGCCGGCCTGTCGGGCGCCATCCACGACAAGGGGGTGTACATCCTGGGAGGTTTCCTGTCCGAGAGGTTCGGGCGCGACTTTCCGCTGACCCTGGATGCGCGGATATGCTTCGAGCAGAGCTACAGCGAGATCGACGGCGACAGTGCCTCCTCCAGCGAGGTCTTCGCCCTGCTCAGCAGCCTGGCCCGGGTGCCGCTGTCGCAGGCCATTGCCGTCACCGGTTCGATCAACCAGCGGGGCCAGCTGCAGCCCATCGGCGGAGTGAACCAGAAGATCGAGGGGTTCTTCGACATCTGCCAGGCCCGCGGGCTGGATGGAAGTCACGGGGTGATCATCCCCCGGGGCAACCTGCACAACCTGATGCTGCGCCACGAAGTCGTCGAGGCCGTGCGGCGAGGCCGCTTCCACGTCTGGGCGGCCGCCACCGTCGACGAGGGAATGGAGTTGCTGACCGGGGTGCGGGCGGGCCGGCCGGGGCGCAAGGGCGTCTATCCGCCGGGTACCCTCAATCGCCTGGTGGCCGATCGCCTGCGCCGCATGGCCGAGACTTACCGTGATTTCAGCTGAGGGGGCGATCCGCCGGACGGGGCACCACGCCCCCGCCACCGGTCCGCCTCGCCGTTGCCGCCCGGTAAATATTGGGTTGACTCGGCGCGGCAGACCGGCCTACCATTTTCCCCCTGAGTGATAACCCCAGAAGGGAGGATTCATGAAAAAGGCAATTCTACTGGCTGGCGCGGTGTCCCTGTTGCTGCTGGCGGGTTGCTCCAAGAAGGCCGGTGCTCCCGGCGAGTTTTCCATGGTGCCGGCCGATGCCGACATCGTGGGGGTGCTGGATGCCAAGTCGGTCATGGACTACGTCAAGGGCGTGGCACCCAAGCTGGTTCCCGCGGAGTTGAAGGACCAGATTCCCCCCATCGAGACCCTGCTGCAGCAGGCCATGCAGATGACCGGCATCGACCTCAACAAGCTGGGCCGGGTGATCTTCGTGGGTTACGCCGGCAGCGACGAAAAGATGGCCTTCTTTGCCGAGGGCATCGAGGCCAAGGCCCTCAAGGGCAAGAAAGAGGCCGATCACAACGGTGTGACCATCTACAGCATGCCCCAGCACGTGCACTACGCCGAGATCGCCGGCAAGGGCATCGTCGGCGCACCCAGCGTGGAGATGGTCAAGAAGGTTCTCGACGCCCAGAGCGGCAAGGCCAAGAAACTGGCCGACGGCGATCGGGCCAAGCTCCTGGGCGAACTCGCCGGCATGGAAAGCGATCTCGACCAGCTGCGCTTCTACCTGCTCACCGGCGACCTGCCCGGTACTCCTCCGGGCATGAAGCTGCGCGGCGGGGCCTTCTTCTTCGACCTGGACAAGGGCCTGGCCGGCACCATGCTCGGTGACGAAGCGGGGGCGCAGAAGATCAAGCAGCAGATCGACATGGGTCTCATGGCCGCCCGCGTGGCCCTGGCCATGCCCCAGGACAAGGGCGAGTTGCCCGTGGAACTGGACGACTCCGCCAAGAAGATGATCACCGAGGTGCTCAACAAGGTGGAAGCCACCCAGAAGGGCGGCACCGTGACCCTGGCCTACCATGGCGATCTCAAGCCCCTGGTGGAAAAGGCCGTGGCCGTGGGCCTTGCTTCCTGGCAGAAGGAACGGGCCGGTGCCACTCCGGTTTCCCCTGCCCCGGCGGCAGCCCAGCCCCCGGCGGCCCCGGTGGCGGCCCCGGCGGCGGCCCCGGCGGCGGCCCCGGCGGCTGCTCCGGCGGCTCCGGCCCCCCAGCCTGTCAAGAAGTGATCTTCATACTTTCTCAAGCCACGACGCCAGCGGCCTGAGCACCCGGCGCGGGTGAGCGGCGGCATTATTTTCCGGAGGTGTCCATGAGGTACCGGTTTCTGCCGTTGCTGCTGGCGCTGCTGGCAGCGGGGTGTCTGCGGCCGGCGACCTCCCGCCCGGAAGGGGCGACGGCCTTGCCGGCCGTCGAGCCGCGAGCGCTGTTGGAACGCGGTATCGAGTCGTTCGTGGGGCCGGGGCGGCTGCCGGCGGCCCGGTCGCTGTTTGCCCGGGCTGCCGGTCTGGAGCCCCGCCTCCGGGAGGCCTGGTGGTGGCTGGCCTGGTCGGACGTCCTGCTGGGTCGCAGCGAGCGCGCCTTCGGCTCTTTCCTGCAAGCGGCCGGCGACTACGCTCACCCGGCCGACGCCCTGGCCTTGCAACGCGCCTTTGCCCTGCTGTCGGGGCGCCGGCAGGCAGAGCGCCTGCGGGATGTACTGCGCCGGGCCGTCTCCGCTCCCGGGACCCATCCGCTGGTGCGGGCCCGGGCCCGCTGGCTGCTGGGGCGGTTGCTGCGAAGACTGGGACGCTTCGATCGGGCCCGGCAGGAGTTCGCCCGGCTGGGCTTCGTCTCCGAGTGGATGGTGGTCGGCCCCTTTGCCAACGACCAGAACTCCGGCTTCGACACCCCCTACGGGCCGGAACGAGAGCCGCTCGATTACCGGCGGGAGTTCGCCGGCAAGCTGCAGCGAGTGAAGTTCCGGCCGGTGGAGCGCCTCGACTACGATGGCTCGGTCAACCTGTCGGCGTTGCTCGATCCCGACAGCTGGAGCTGTGCCTACCTGGCCAGCCACCTGTCGAGTCCCCGGGCCATGCCGGCGGTACTGCGCCTGGGAGTGGGGCGGGCGGTCAAGGTCTGGCTGAACGGCCGGCTGCTGTTGTCCTCGGACGATGTTGAAAGGGCGGGATTCGACCAGCTGGCAGTCTCCGCCGGCCTGCGCCGGGGCTGGAACCGCTTGCTGGTCAAGGTCTGCCAGCGCAACGGTCCCTGGTTGCTGCGATTGCGCCTGACCGATCCCCGGGGCCGTCCCCTGCGGCTGCCGGCCACGAACAAGCTGCAGCGGGTGGCCAGCGGCGCAGACCGGCAGTCTCGCCCCGTTCCTCCCCGGCAACTGGCGGACGTGCTCGAGCAGCAGCTGAAGGGGCGGGGTTCCTGGTTGCAACGCCTGCTGGCGCGCTGGCAGATCGAGCAGGGATTCTACCGGCGTGCCGCAGACCGGCTCGACCGCCTGGCGGCGACATCCTCGGGATGCCGTCCCCTGCTGGCCCTGCTTTCCCACCGGGCACAGCAGGCGGCCGGTCGCGACAGCCTGGCGCTCAAGGCGTTGGATCAAACGACCTGTGCTGCCACCGTCCCCGGCTTGCTTCTGGCACGAGCCGCCTACGAGAGTTCGCGTGGTCGTTACCAGCGGGCCATGCGCCTGTTGCGCCGTTCCAGGTTGGAACTGGATGGCGAGGGAGACGCTGCTCGCCTCTGGACCCGCCTGCTGGTGGAGCGCGGGTTTGCCGTGCCGGCCCGGCAACGGCTGGAGCGCCGGTTGCAACACCGGCCCGACGACGATGATTCCTGGCGCCTGTTGGCCGAGGTGGCTGGTACTCTGGACCTGCGACGGCTGGTCTTGCGGTCCAGGAGAAAGGTGCTGGCCCTTCGTCCCGACCTGCCTGCTGCCTACAACGCACTGGTACGGCTGGCCCGGCAGCGCGGGGACAACGGGCGCGCCCTGCAATTGCTGGATCGCCAGGCACGGGCCTTCCCCTGTTCCCTGAATACGCGCCTGCTTCGGGCCCGGGTGCTGCTGGCGGTGGGGCGGGAACCGGCGGCCAGGAAACAGCTTGAGCGCTTGCTCCGCTTGAGCCCGGACGACTGGCGCGTCTATCGCCTGCTGGGCCAGCTGCATGATCGCCACGGCCGGCGCCGGCTAGCCCTGCAGGCCTTCCAGCGGGCCTTGGAGCTGAAGCCCGAGGCCAGCTTCCTGCGCGACTACGTGGACTTTCTCGAGGATCGCCAGGACCCGGCCTTCGAACGTTACGGTCTCGGTGCCGACCAGGTTCAGCAGATACTGACACGATTGCCTCCACTGTCGGCCTATCCAGAGGCCGAGGCGGTGTTCCTGCTCGACGACGAGGTCACCCATGTCTTTGCCGACGGCTCGGCGCACCACCTGGTACACCAGGCCTACCTGGTGCGCACGGCCAGCGCCCGGGCTCGCTTCAATCGCTTCGCCGTTCCCAGCGGTCCCTCCTTTCGGCTGGAGGTGGCGGAGACCATCTTGCCCGATGGCAGTCGCCGCGAGGCGACAGCGGTAAGGCGCGGAGCCATCTACTTCCCCTCGCTGGAGCCGGGCGTGGTGATTCACGTGGCCTACCAATACGAATCGGCTTCCCTGTCCTGGATGCAGGATCACTTCGCCATGCAGTTCAACTTCCAGGGGCGCTTCCCCTCCTTGCGACCCCGCTGGGTGGTGGTTACTCCCCCGGGAAAGCAGGTGCAGATCCTCGTACGCGGCCAGGGCATCGAACACCGGCGCCAGTCGCTGGGGGCCGAACGGGTAGACGTCTTTACCGCCCGTGACATGCCCATGTTGCACGCCGAGCCGTTGGCGGTTCCGGAACGCGAACGCCGCGCCATGGTGCTGCTGACCACGGTACCCTCCTGGAAGGAACTGGCCCGCTGGCAGAACAGCCTTATCGTCGATCAGTTCGAATCGGACCAGGCCATCCGTGAACAGACCGAGAAGCTGGTGGCCGATGCCGGTAGCGTCCTGGCGAAGGTGGAGGCGCTGTACGGTTTCGTGGCCCGGAAGATCCGCTATCTCAATCACGACGTGGGTATCTTCGGCAAGAAGCCCAACAAGGCCATCAATGTTTTCGAAAACCGCTTCGGCGACTGCAAGGACAAGGCCACGCTGTTGATCGCCATGTTGCGCCTGGTGGGTATCGAGGCCGCCTACGCCGGTATCCGTACAGTGGATCGCGGTCCCGTTTTCTGGCAGGTGCCACACGCCCAGACCAACCACGTCATCGCCTACCTGCCCGCCCAGCCGGGCATCGAGCACGAGCTGTTTCTCGATACCACCGCCGAGTACAACCATTTCCTGCACTTGCCGGAACGCGACCAGGGGGTACGCGCCCTGGTCCTGGAGGGCCAGGGCTACCGCCTGGTCGACACCCCGGTGCTTCCGCCTTCCGCCTCGCAGCTGCTGTTTACCGCCGACGCCTCCCTGGAGGGTGACGACCTGGTCATGCAGGTGCGCGAGAGCTGGAGCGGCTGGTTGGCGGCCTGGTTCCGATCGCACCTGAACGTGGAAGGCAAGCGCCGCGAGTTCATGGCCGGACTGCTCAACGTTCGTTTCCCGGGGGCTTCCCTGTCCGGCGACCACTACCGGGGCATTGACGACCTGGGAAAACAGGCCGGGATAGATTACCGCTTGCTCCTGCCCGGCCGGGCTCGCCGCGAAGGCAAGCAACTACGACTCAATCTTTTCTGGTTCGACAAGCTGGTGGAGCGCATGACTCCGCGGCCGGAACGCCACGGGGACGTGTTCCTGCCCTACCGGGCGGAAAGAATATTGCGGGTGAAGCTGCACTTGCCACCCCGGGTGAGGCCGCTGGTACTGCCCCCACCGGTGAACATCGACAACGACCTCGTCGGCTTCTCCCAGTCATGTTCCGAGAAGGAAGGAGTCCTGGAATGCCAGCGCCGGCTGGTGATCAAGCCCCGGCGCATACCCCGCGAGCGCTACCAGGAATTCCGCCGGCTGTGTCACCTTATCGATCAGGCCGAACGTGTGGAAATAGTCTTGCCCGACGGCACTCAATGATGCTGCTGGCGTAACCAGCGCACCACGCTGGGAAGATCGAGATCGCTTTCGTCGCTCAAGGTTGCGGTGGAGGCTCCGGCGGCAGGCAAGTAGCACATCTGGGTATAGTCCACCACCATGCGGGCGGCGTTGTAGCGCCAGGCCAGGCTGGCCAGGGCGTGTTTCATGCGCGCCAGCCAGGCGATGGGCAGACCGGCCTCGTCACGCTGGTAGAACAGGGGTACGACTTGCTCTTGCAGCACCCGGCGCAACTGTTCCCCCTCGCGGGCGTCCTGCACGGCGGGATCGCTATGCAGCGAACCGTCGCCGATGGCAAAACCGTTCTCGCCGTCATAAGCCTCGGCCCACCAGCCATCCAGGGTGGAGCAGTTCAGGCCGCCGTTGAGGACGACTTTCTGGCCGCTGGTGCCGCAGGCTTCGAGCGGACGACGCGGGTTGTTCAGCCACAGGTCCACACCCTGTACCAGGTGCCTGGCCACGTTGATGTCGTAATCCTCCACCAGCACCATCCGGCCCCGCAGTTCCGACCGGCGGCTGAGGTGGAAGATACGCTTGATGATCTCCTTGCCCCGCTCGTCCCGGGGGTGGGCCTTGCCGGCGTAGAGAATCTGCACCGGCCGCTGCTCGTCTCCCAGCAGCCGGACCAGCCACTCCTCATTGTCCAGCAGCAGGTTGGCACGCTTGTAAAGGGCGAAGCGTCGGGCGAAGCCTATGGTCAGGGCGTCGGGATTGAGCAGGCCGGCCCGCTGGCGGGCTTCCTGCTCGTCCTCTCCCCGGCGCAGGGCCTGTCGTACCAGGCGTCGCCGGACGAAATCGATGAGGCGGCCCTTCAGGACCCGGTGGGTCTCCCACAGTTCACCGTCATCGATATCCAGCACTTCCTGCCATACCTGGGGGCGACGAATGCGTTCGAGCCAGTCGCGACCCAGATGCCGTTCATACAGGCGGCGCATCTGCGGTGCCAGCCAGGAAGCCACGTGCACCCCGTTGGTGATGTGACCGATGGGCACCTCGTGGACGGCTCTGCCCGGCCAAAGCGATTGCCACATGCGCCGGCTCACCCCGCCGTGGATGGCCGACACCCCGTTGGCCCGCTGTGACATCTTCAGCGCCAGCACCGTCATGCAGAACGGTTCCCGCTGGTCGTCGGGATCGCTGCGCCCCAGGCCCAGGAACTGCTTTTCGTCGATGTTGAGCCTCTGCCGCAGGCGACCCAGGTTCTGCTCCACCAGGTCTGCCGGGAAGCGATCGTGCCCGGCCTCGACGGGGGTGTGGGTGGTGAACACGGTGCTCTCGGCCACCTGCCGGGCCGCCACCTCGAAGGATGTTTCCTGCTCGCTCATGAGCCGGCGGGCCGCTTCCAGGGCGGCGAAGGCGCAGTGACCCTCGTTCAGGTGAATGACGCCGGGCTTGATACCCAGGGCCTCGAGTGCCCGCATGCCGCCGACGCCGAGCAGGATTTCCTGGCGGATGCGTACCCGCTGGTCACCTCCGTAGAGGCGTTCCAGGTGGGTGGCCAGTGCCTGGTCGGCGGCGACGTTGTCCTCGGTTCGCGGATCGAGCAGCAGCAGGCGGTTACGACCCACCCGCGCCTCGAGCACGCTGGAGAAAAGGGGTCCGTCGAGGGTGTCGACGCGCACCTGCACCGGCTGGCCGTCCGTTCCGCGGGCGGGCCGCAGGGGCAGGGAGGCCAGGTCGGCGGTTTCGTACTGTTCCTGTTGCCAGCCGTCGAGATCTATCCGCTGCCGGAAGTAGCCCTGGTCGTAGAACAGTCCTACTCCCACCATGGGAACGCCCAGGTCCGAGGCCGCCTTGAGGTGATCTCCGGCCAGTACCCCCAGGCCGCCCGAGTACAGGGGCAGCGACTCGTGCAGCCCGAACTCGGCGCAGAAATACGCCACCGGGCGCACCCGCAGGGGCCCGGCATGGATGCGGCCCCAGCCGCGGCGGGCATCGAGGTATTCCTGTAAACGATGGTAGGCATAGATGACGCGACTCTCGATGGCCAGTTCCCGGGCCCGCTCCTCGAGCCGTCCGGGTCCGCTTTCACGCAGGAAGGCCAGGGCGTTGTGGTTGCAGCGCCGCCACAGCTCCTCGTCGAGTTCACGCAGGATATCTATGAACTCGGGTTGCCAGGACCACCACAGGTTCCCGGCGATGTGAAGCATCTTCTGGTAGAGCTTTTCCATGGTTGCCTCCAGCCGCCAGTGAGTGAGGCATTGTCCTAGATCGGAAAACGACTCGTCAACCAAGAAAACTTCTGGTGGAGAGCAACGATTGACAGGGCAACGGCGGCGATGGTACACAGGCATGCCGCTGGTAGTTGCCCGGGTGGCGCTAACCGGGTAACCTGGCTACAAATGGTCCGAAACCCGGAGTCCTCGACTCACCGGCACCGGGAAGGAAGGATCCGACGAGATCATGAGCGATGCGCTGCTAACAGCCCGGGCCGTGGATGTCAGCCCACTCGCCGACGCCCAGCGACTGGTGGCACCAGCGCTGCAGCTGGTCGAGCGGCAGATTGAACAGAGCACCTCGTCGGCAGTACAACTGGTTCCCGAAGTGGCGCGTCACCTGGTGGATTCCGGGGGCAAGCGTATCCGCCCCACCCTATCGCTGCTGGTCTGTCGCCTGGCCGGTGGCCACGCGGAAGACGATGTCGAGCTGGCCGCCGCCACGGAACTGTTCCACAATGCCTCGCTGTTGCACGACGACGTGGTGGATCGCGGGCACGTGCGCCGCGGGGTGCCGGCGGCGCCCCGGGTGTACGGAAATTCCGCCAGTGTGCTGGTAGGAGATTTTCTCATGGCCCGGGCGCTGAAACTGGTGGTGGAACACGGCTCCCGGCACTTGCTCGAGCACCTGTGTTCCACCATTACCTCGATGGCCGAAGGAGAGGTCCTGCAGCTGGTGCGTTCCGGGCGGATGACCCTGAACATGCCCGGTTACGAGCAGATCATCTCCGGCAAGACGGCAGGCCTGTTTTCCTGGTGCTGCCGGGCCGGGGCCTGCCAGGCTGGGGCGAAAGAGTCGCAGGTGGAGGCGGCGGCCCGGTTGGGCAAGTTCTTCGGCATGGCCTTTCAAGTGACCGACGACGTGCTCGACTACACCTCCGGGCCGGAGAGAAGCGGCAAGGACCTGGCCAACGACCTGCAGCAGGGCAAGGTGACCCTGCCGTTGTTGTTCGCCTGCGAGCGGGATTCGTCCCTGTTCGAATGCGTGGAGGAACTGGCCCGCGGCGAGCCAGGCCCCGAGCAGTGCCTGCACATCGTCGAGCGGGTAATCGCTTCCGACGCCATCGACCGTTCCATGGAAATGGCCCGGGACTTCTGCGGCAAGGTCTCCGAGGAGTTGGGAAGTTTTGCAGGCGGTCCGGAATCGGAGGTCATCGAACGCCTGACCGCCCACCTGCTGGAAAGAGTATCCTGACCAGGCAACCGGTTGTATAAACCGAAACGTTATGACCTACATGTGGTGGTAACTGTAGTTTCTGATCTCGCAATATTTTTCCCATCCACCTGCTAACAGTGTGATTTTGAAGAGTGTTTTGGTCAAGTGGCCGATTCCGGGCATGCAATACCTGTGACGTATTGTCACATAGAACACAATAATGCGCGGTGCGTCAGGACGTGCAGTGACATATGTTTCTATATATCAAGGAGTTGTCGAGCACCGGTATTATGCGCGATTTTGGCACGGCATATGCACCCGGTGAAGGCGGACGCTAGCATAGGAGGAAGGACATGCGTAAAATCATTTCGATTCTGGCGGTGGCCGGTCTGGTGGCGGCGTGTTCGCCCGGCAGCATCGAGGACATTTCTCCGACGGCCGATGATTCCTTCAGCCGCCAGGACAACAAGATAGTGGGTGGCTCGGTTTACGAGGGCCTGCCCGCGGTGGGAGCCCTGGTCTACAACGGCAACATGCACTGCACCGGTACCCTGATTGCCCCGCGCAAGGTGCTCACCGCCGGCCACTGTGTCTCGGGCTTCAGTGCCTCGCGCATGCAGTTCGTCATCGGCCCGCGCATCGACCAGGCCCAGTACGTCATCGACGCTGCTTCCATACAGGCACACCCGTACTACAACGGTTCCTCGATAACCAACGATATCGGCCTGGTCATTCTCAAGCAGGATGCTCCCATTGCTCCCCTGGGTATCAACACCGCCAGCATGAACTCGTGGAAGGGCACCAGCCTGTTCTTCGTCGGCTACGGTGTCAACAACGGCTACAACCAGACCGGCGCCGGTATCAAGCGGGCGGTGTGGATGGACATCACCGGTGTCTCCACCTCCACGTTTTCCTACGAGAATCCCGACAAGAACACTTGCAACGGAGACTCCGGTGGACCCGCCTTCCTCAAGACCTCCTCGGGCGACTACCTGGTGGCCGGGGTTACCTCCTACGGCGACCAGTACTGCAATTCCTACGGTGTCGATACCCGCGTCGATGCCTACCTGGACTTCGTCGGTGAGACCGGTGGCAGCACACAGCCCGACCAGCCCGCCGATCCCTGCAACGGCGAGACCTACGAGGGTCGCTGCGACGGCGACACCGTGGTCTGGTGCGAAAACGACCAGGTAAACACCCAGGACTGCGCTGCTTCCGGCAAGGTCTGCGGCTGGTCCGACCAGTACGGCTACTATGGTTGTGTCGCCGCCCCGCAGCAACCGGATGAACCACCCGATCAACCTCCCGACCAGCCCGCCGATCCCTGCAACGGTGAAACCTACGAGGGTCGCTGCGACGGCGACAGCGTCATCTGGTGTGAAAACGACCAGGTCAACACCCAGGATTGCGCTGCTTCCGGCAAGGTCTGCGGCTGGTCCGACCAGTACGGCTACTATGGCTGCATAACGGCTGCCCAGCAGCCCGATCAGCAGCCCGAGCAGCCCGCGGACCCTTGCAACGGCGAGACCTGGCAGGGTCGCTGCGAGGGCGACACGGTCATCTGGTGCGAAAACGACCAGGTCAATTCCATCGACTGCGGTTCACACGGCGCCAGTTGCGGCTGGAACTACCAGAAGGGCTACTACGACTGCATCTAGGGCGAGCACCTTCCCCTTTCCTGCCCCCCGCCTCCACGGGCGGGGGGTGTTTTCTCATCCGGCTCGTTCCAGGCGCACCGCGCACACCTTGAACTCGGGGATCTTGGCCACCGGGTCCAGCGCGGTGTTGGTGAGCCGGTTGGCGGCCGCCTCGAAGTAATGGAAAGGAATGAATACCACTCCGCAATCAACCCGCTCGTCGATGCGGGCCTCGAGTTCGATCTGGCCGCGCCGGGAGATAACCCGTACCGGTGCCGAGCCGGAGATGCCCAGGCGGCGGGCATCGGCCGGGTTGACCTCGATGAAGGGACGCGGCGCCAGCGCTTCGAGGCCGGCCGCCTTGCGCGTCATGGTGCCGGTGTGGAAGTGTTGCAGCACCCTGCCGGTGGTAAGCAGCAAGGGATACTTCTTGTCGGGCAGTTCCGCCGGGGGCAGGTACTCGATGGCGTGGAACTTGCCCAGGCCGCGGGCGAAGCGCCCCACGTGCAATATGGGGGTGCCGGGATGGCCCGGGGTCGGGCAGGGCCAGCATAGCTGCTCTCCCTGGCGCAGGCGCTCGTAGGTGATACCACGATACTGGGGGGTGACCACCGCCAGCTCGGTGAAGATCTCCTCGGCGGAACTGTAGTTCCAGCCGTGGTCCAGGCGCCTGGCCAGTTCGCTGATGATCTGCCAGTCGGGGCGGGCCTGTCCCGGAGGGGGCACCGCCTGGCGGCTGAGTTGCACGCGGCGCTCGGTGTTGGTGTAGGTACCCTCGCGCTCGGCGTAGGCCGCCGCCGGCAACACCACGTCTGCCAGGCGGGCCGTTTCGGTGAGAAAGATGTCCTGCACCACCAGGAAATCGAGATGGCCCAATGCCTTCTCCACGTGACCACTGTCGGGGTCGGAAAGCATGGGATTTTCGCCCATGATGTAGAGCGCCTTCACTTGCCCGCTTTCCGCACCATCGAGGATCTCGGTGATGGTCAGGCCGGGCTTGTCGGGGAGCGACTCGAAGGGGACACCCCAGGCCTGGGACATCTTCTGGCGGGCGGCCAGGTCGGCCACCTGCTGGTAGCCGGAAAAGACGTTGGGCAGCGCTCCCATGTCACAGGCACCCTGCACGTTGTTCTGGCCGCGCAGGGGGTTGACCCCCCCGCCTTCCACGCCCACGTTGCCACACAGCATGGCCAGGTTGGCCAGCGATTTCACGTTGTCGGTGCCGGTTACGTGCTGGGTGATGCCCATGGCGTAGGCGATCGAGGAGGGACGCTCGCTGGCGTAGATGCGGGCCGCCAGAACGATATCGTCCGCCGACACCCCGGAAATCTCCTGGGCCCGCTGCGGCGAATACTGCTCGATCACCCGCCGGAATTCCTCGAACCCCTCGGTGCGCTCCTGGATGTACTGGTGGTCGTGCAGGTCCTCGGAGACGATGACGTTCATCATGGCGTTGAGCACGGCGACGTCGGTACCCGGCCGGTGGCGCAGCCACACCGTGGCCAGCCCCGCCAGGGGGATGTCGCGCGGCTCGAGCAGCAGCAGCTTGGTGCCCCGGCGTATGGCCCGGCGCATGTGGTGGGCGATGATGGGATGGTTCTCGCTGGTGTTGGAGCCGGTGACCAGGAGTGTCCGCGCCTTGCCGAAGTCGGCGATGGGATTGGTCATGGCACCGCTTCCAAACGTGGCCGCCAGACCGGCGACCGTGGAGCTGTGTCAGAGCCGGGCGCAGTGGTCGACGCTGTTCGACCCCTGCACCTCCCGGGAAAACTTCTGCATCAGGTAGTTGTCTTCGTTGGCCACCTTGGCCGAGGAAAAGGCGGCGAAGGCCTCGCCCCGGTGCTGGCGGAACTTCTGTGCCACCAGATCGAGCGCCTCGTCCCAGTCGCATTCCACCAGCTCACCCCGCTTGCGCACCAGCGGGCGGGTGAGTCGCTCCGGGTCGTGCAGGTAAGGAAACGAGCCGAAGCGGCCCTTCAGGCACAGCAGGCCCCGGTTGACCTCGCTGTGGCGGTCGCCGGAAGCGGCCACGACACGATCCCGCCGAACGTGAAGCTCGATGCTGCAACCGGTGCCGCAGTAGGGGCAGATGACCGTCTCTTTCCTGTCCGGGCGGGGTGGTTGCTCGCGGAAGCTCAGCGCCCCGGTGGGACAATGCACCACGCACTCGCCGCAGGATTCGCAGATGCTCTCGGCGATGGGCTGGTTGGCGAACGGTCCCACCTCCACGGCGTGACCGCGGCCCAGGAAGTCTATGGCCCCCAGGCCGATGATCTCCTGGCAGGTGCGAATGCAACGGGCGCAGCGCACGCAGCGGTTCATGTCACGCACGAACAACGGGTTGGATTCATCGATGGTGCTCTCGCGCAGCACCGGGATGAGACCGTGCTCGCGCACGCCCAGCTCCTCGGTGAGCTTCTGCAGCTCGCAGTCGAGGTTGGCCCGGCAGCGCAGGCAGTCGTAGGTGTGATCGGCCAGCAGCAGCCTGAGCACGGTGCGCCGTGCCGCCAGGATCTCGTCGTCCTCGGTGGTGACCTTCATTCCCTCGGCCACCTCGGTGATACACGACGGGGGCATGCCGCGCATGCCCTCGACCTTGACGATGCACAACCGGCAGCCGCCGTAAGGTTCCAGGTCGGGGTGGTGGCACAGGGTGGGAATGCGCACCCCGGCCTGACCGGCGGCCTTGAGGATGGTGGTGCCCCGCTCCACCTCGACCTCCTTGCCGTCTATGAAGAGCTTGATGGTGGACATGGTTCAATCCTCCAGATCGCAGCGCAGGCAACGCCGTGCTTCCTGCACCGCTGCCTGCTTGGTGTAACCTTTTTCCACCGGCAGAAAATCGCCGCTCAGGGATTTCACTGGCCGGACGGGAACGGGTACTCGCCGGGATGCCTTGCCCGAGGAAGCTATGGCCGGCAAGTTGTCGAGATCCTCGGGTCCGGTGAACACCTCATCGATATCGCCGCTGCCGCCCAGGTAGATGTCTATGGCCCGGGCCGCCCGGCGGGCGGCGCCGATGGCTTCTACCACCGAGGCCGGGCCGGAAACGGCGTCCCCGGCGGCGAACACTCCCGGGTGCGAGGTGACCATTTCATCGTTCACTGCGATGCGATTGGCCCGGCCCACCTCCACCCCCAGTCGCTTCGGTATCTCCGGCTGCTGGCCGATGGCGGCCAGCAGGGTGTCGGCGGTGACGGTGAAGTCGCTGCCCGCGATGGGTACCGGCCGGCGCCGTCCGCTGTCATCCATGGGGCCGAGCTCCATGCGCTGGCAGGTAATTTCCAGCCTGCCCCGGCGGCGCCTGGCGGCTACCGGCAGCACCAGTTGTTCGAGCACCACCCCTTCTTCCAGGGCATCGCCAATCTCGTGGGGATCGGCGGGCATCTCGGCCCGGGTGCGCCGGTAGAGAATGGTGACCCGGGCACCCAGGCGCCGGGTGGTGCGGGCGGCATCGATGGCCGAGTTGCCGCCGCCGATCACTACCACCTCCTGGCCCAGGCGCGGGCGCTTGCCCCGCGACACCTCGCGCAGGAACTGCACGCAGTCGGTGACCCCGGGAGATTTTTCTCCGGGCATGCGCAGCGACAGGCCTTGGTGGGCCCCCAGCGACAGGAACACGGCATCGAAACCCTGCTTGAGGAGTTTGCTGCTCGACTCCACCCGGGTTCGGGTCTTGAACTTCACCCCGGCCCGGCGCACGATGGCGATGTCGCGGTCCAGGTCCTCGGCGCCGAGGCGGTAGCGGGGAATGCCGTAGCGCAGCATGCCACCCAGCTTCTCGAACTGCTCGAAAACCGTCACCTGGTGACCGCAGACCTTGGACAGGTAATAGGCGGCGGTCAGGCCGGCCGGACCCGAGCCCACCACCGCCACCTTCTTGCCGGTCCGCGGCGCCGGCTTGCCGGTGCGAGCCTCGGCCCGGGCACCGTACTTGACGGCGGCTCCCTTGAGCGCCCGGATGGCGATGGGTTCGTCCAGGGAACCCCGGCGACAGCGGCTCTCGCAGGGATGGAAGCATACCAGCCCGCATACCGAGGGCAGCGGCATGCTCTCGCGCACCACCAGGTA
>Ga0164318_10000295_pt1 | contig 35749 bp, 43 predicted proteins | sample GuaBasSedimGuay9_FD_113734 | JGI IMG/M metagenome (GOLD analysis project Ga0164318, IMG submission 113734) | Subseafloor sediment microbial communities from Guaymas Basin, Gulf of California, Mexico - Guay9, Core 4571-4, 0-3 cm | ecosystem: Environmental > Aquatic > Marine > Hydrothermal vents...
AGAGATTGTACAAACGCTTCATTATCTTGAAATAGAATATTTTTTGCAGCTTCCTTTAATCGCGGCGGAATATCCCGATCATTAGTATGCATAATAAAATTCCACATATTCGCACGCGCCTGTGTAGAGTAAACATATTGTTTATTTTTATAACCATCAAAAGATTTGGGTATTCGTTCATCTCTAAATCGTGCCGGAAATTCTTTACCTATAAATGTAAGAGTATTTTGTACATCGTTAGGACTATTTATTCTATCAAATAATTTTTGTACCCGCCGAAATTTAGCTTTAGCTGATGCTTTATCTGCGCCCTCGAGTAATTTTCCGTCTGCATCTACTATCTCAGATATAAGTTTTTCTACCTGTAATATCTGCGCATCTAACGGCTGTTCTTCTTCCGGACTCTCTTTATTTACTAGATATTGGGTAAGTTTATTACTATTATCAAAAATTTCAGAAGGTGTATATTCTTTTTCTTTATCATTAGCCCAAAAATTCTTTATTTGTTTAGTAATATCTAATACAATATCGTAATCAGCTGTATTATTTTCAAATAAATCTTTACTTTTTATCAATACTTCTCTCGCAACATCCTTTGGTATATTTGTATCAGTTAAAAAAGTATATAAATCTTTTAATTTTGTTTTAGTATCTTTAGAAGTTGTTTCACTGTATCTGGGAGCAAGTAATTTACTCGCTAAATAATCTGAAACCGTAAAATCAATTCCTTGTTCATTGCATGCTTTACGTACTTCATTCATTTTTTCAAAATCTTCAGAAAGTGCTTTAGATTTAAATAAATCTGCCTGATTTAAAGCCTCTTCTGCTGTCCATTTACTTTTATCCGCAGATAATACTTCGGCTTCATTTAAATTAAATCCAATTGTGTGCTGTTCTTTTTCTTCAAAAAAAGTAGATTCTTCAGGTTTTTCTACGGGAAGCGTCTTCGATGTATCTTGTTCTTCTAATTCCTTTTGTGCTTCTTGTTCCCGCTGTTTAGTTTGATGGTACAAAAAATCTAAATCATCATCTGATAATGTTTCCCCTTGTTCACGTAACCCTTGTACTTTTTCGTATCTATCGTTAATTTTCGCCTGTTCCGCAGAAATCTCTTCTGCTTGCTCCCGATTTATTGCTATTTCTTCTTCTGCCTCTGTAGGTTCAATAGGATTTTCTTCATCGTCACTAATATCATCAAAATTAAGATTAAGTGCTAGACGTTGTCTATCTTTATCTAATTTACGTGCATCTAATTTTATACGTTTTCTGCGTACCATTTTAATGGTCTCCTATATTAATTTCTTCAGAAACAGGCTCTATTTTATGTAATACGGAAGTTTCTACAAGTTTAAAGTTATTATTATCTTGATATATATATTCAGGTGTATTTACTTTAAATACTTTAAAACCTTTGGTTAAATACTGTTTTTCTTTATCTATGATATCAAAACTTGCATTCTGTACAGAATTTAAATCTTGTATATCATATAAATCACTCTCCAATGTTATCGTTGATAGATCTTCTTCTTTTGAAGTAACCTCTTTATTTTTATCTAATCTAAATTCACTGAGTTCAGTAAAGGCAATTAAATCTTCTCCTGTCATAGCAAATTTACCTTTTTCTTCTGTTATAATGCCTGGCGCGGTAGTTTTACCTTGTACGATTTCAGGTAAAATAGTCTGTACAATAATTTTAATAGTATCTTCTTTAAAATTAACGTCAATAGTATCACATTCAAGCGGGCTAAAATCTTCCCCATCTATTGTTATAATTAATTTTTTTCTCATAATAATCCCTTTCTCCTCTAACGGCACGATATTTTGTAACGATGCCCCATATGATACTTGCTTTTCTTCTCTAAGTAATATAGGATATAAATCTGTCATTTATCCTCTGGCTATAAAGGTTTCTTCTAATAATTGAATATCTAATAAATTAGATAAATAAAAACTTTTAATAGTACTTGCATTGCGATCATACCCCCACAAGTACCCTGAGGGGTGTGAATGGTTTCCCCCTACTTCATATGGTTCAATTACATATAATTTAGTTTCTCCTTTTTTATTCATATACATAATCTGAAGTAACCTATTATTTGCAATGGCTAAAGGAATTAATTGTATTGGATCCGTTACTAATAATTCTTCTAATAACGGTTCCGTTGCAACTTCTTCTTCAATAGCCCCTAAAGCTTCTAATTGTCCCTGTTCTCCTGGTGTAAGTGGCATTTCTTCTTGCGCAATCTCTTCACCTGGAATTGTTTCATTTGAATCTATATCAAAATCATTCGGCTCTAAATTTTCTTGTTCCATTGTAATTTAATACTCCCTAATAAGTCAAGTCGCACGCATAAAGACACTGTTGTGTATTATTATAAAATAATTTATTCCATAAACCTAAACATTTTGCCATTTTTTTAGTTTGTCTCCATGTTTTTTTCTCATCACGCATACGTTCTTTAGAACTTTCTATATATTTAAAAATTAACTCTTTTCTCGTTTTCGCAGGTACCGAAAGCGCCTCTATATAATGGCAGTATTCGTGAATTAAAACCATATCTATAAAAAGTGCTTCTTTCTTTTTATACCCAAAATTAGACGGTAAATTAATCTCCAATATTATATCTGATTTTTTATATGAAGTAATACAAGAACCATTTACCTGTGTATCGGTATCTTCAAATCGAATAAAAATTTGTGGAGATACTTTATACATATTGTTAATTTTATTACTTAAATTTTTTATTCTTTTATACATTTTATAAATAATAAACATTTATTATTTTCGCCCAATTCTATCGCCTAATTTTACCCGTGTTATCATAGAAGAAGAAGGTCTTCCTGAACCAAATATATTGGGCATTACCTTAATATGTGCAGTTTGTGGCTGTTTAATAGGCCTACCCGTTTGTTTATATAAATCTCTGTATACACTTCTATCTCCAGATGAATATAGTACATGTCTGTGTACCAAATTAGCTAGCGCATCTGCAAAATCATCCGTCTGTACAGGTCCAGATGTCGGCGCACAAAATTTCACCGTATCAGCTTGTACTGTTTTAGTTAAATATTTTAATTCTAATTTTGCTTGCTCTAACCAACCAATTTTATAAGGAGGAAAATCAGGAATAGTTGTTTTAGGTGGTAAGCCAAAAATACTTACTGCACCCGTATTTAACATTTCTAAGAAATTAGTATACATGCCATTTTTATATTTATTAGTGAAAAAAGTCTCAACAGCCACTAATCCTGCATTTTTCAATTTAGTTAAACTTGTCTGCGCATTCCATTGGTCAAAAACTATTTCTAATACAGTTCCAGCTGTGCCTAATCTTTCCGCTAAAGCTATTACAAAATCTGCTACGTTGGCGGCTTGGACGGGCACCGATATTATATTTCCCGTTACTTCATTTACAACAATTTCAGGTCTAAATCCTTGCATTCCGTCTACTATTACTTTTGTACCTTCTGCATGGCCCCAACATATTGCGTAGGTATCGTTTTTAGATGCCGGATCTAATGATATAATATATTGATGTAGCCATTCTCCATCATACCGCATACATCTATCAGGATCTATCATTTCATCAATTTTCTGTGCTGAAATAAAAGAAGTACTCGGCTCACCAAAGTGTGCACCATATTCCATATTTGCGCCTGCAGGATCTTTCTTAAAATCGGAATCAAACACAGTTTTTGGATATTTTGGATTACAATGCCATGAAGCTAACTGTAACATAAGATAATTTGGATTTATATCAGTGCGATACGGATTGGTTTGTTCCCATCCTCCTGCTAAACAATAATGGTGATAAAATTCACCGCCCTTTTCTCGAGGGGAACTTATTAAAATAATTTTACCATCATGGATATTTTTATCTATTAAATTAAAATCTTTTGTCGAAGGTGCAAGCGCTTTTAACATAGCATAATCTGTTTGGGGCATTTCAGCTAAAATGTCTTCTTCTGTTGCGCCTCCTCCTACTGATTTCGCTCTATCAAAATGCGCAAACTCATCTAAAATCAATACGGCAATAGCTTTACCTCTTTTGGATGCAGCAGACGTAGTAAATGCGGCCAACATTATAGAGCCTTCTAATAAATTTTTCTTGGGTGTACCTTTTTGGCGTACACTATTATATTTTTGAATTTCAGCATTTTCATATAAATCTGCGGGAGTAAATAATCTTAATTCCGCTTCGTTATCTTTTGTCCAATCTACATATTTTTGGAAAAAGGGGATACGACGAATATTATCTTTACAAAGTCTAAAAGGATCTTGTGCTTGATCCCCGTCTTTTGCAGTATTAACAATCCAAATAGGGTGCCTTGCCCTGAGGTTATAGTATCGCTGTGGATCACCTTTACAGATTAATTTATACGCTTCATATGTTTGGATAAATGATACACAACTCGATTTACCCGCTCTACGACCAAGAACAAGTATAAATATTTCTATAACTTGTGAAATACTTCTATTCTCTAAATCAAGATCAAGATGCCATTCATTTTTAAGGTTATCTATCACGCCCTGTTCTTCATCTGTAATAGGGTATTTTTGCCAAAGACCATACATAATTTTAATAACTAAGGACTGCCAGGGAAATAATTTTTCCCCTAGATACTTAGAAGAAGTACAAAAAATATAAGCATCTACCTCTTTAATGGGCGCCGTAGCTGCTAGTCTTTTATTATACTGTGCATTAATTGGATTTTTAAAAGAAAAAGTACTCATTTATTTAAGTGTAACCTCTTCAAATTCCGCATCAACTATTTTATTTGGATCTAATGTTGGCGCTAACTGTTCGTCTAAAATATCGCCTAGTTGCTCAGTGACTCTAATTCTAGTGGCATCATCAGCAACTTCTTTTACTAGTACATCCATAAATTTTTGCGTAAAACGTAATATTGAATTTTTAACTAATTCAATATATTGTAAACTAACTTGTTTAGTATACAAATCAGCGTCTAATTGAATATGTCGCAATAAATCTTGATTAAATCCTTTATACGCAGTCTCTAAATCTTGAATTACTTTTCTACGTAATCCCTGATCAATATCCGATAATGGAACGCCCTGTACTTTTTCTTTATTATTCAAATCTTCAATTTCTTGCTGTAATTGAAATAAATTAGCTAAACGTTGTTTATATAATGTATCTGCCGCTTGCATTTTATCAAAGTCTTTGTCATATCTATGTTGAAACAATTGTTTAGTTGTTTCACTATAAGTAGTGTCCGCTTGTATAGCCTTTGCCCTATCCGCCTTTACCGCGGCATTGACATTTATATGCTGTTTATGTGAATGAATATTAGTGGGAGTTAGCCCAGCGTCACCAAACAAATGTCCAAACTTTTCAATAATCTGTCTTCCTGTAGCTCGATCAAGAATCATTTGAGTAATTTCATCACAAGCACCAGAATTGCAAATTTTACAAGTTTTAGACACAGGAATTTTACCTTCCGCCAAAAGCTTCTCGTTACTAGGTCTACCTAGTTTTGCTGCCATAAACTTCTCCTTAATTAATAACTAATTATTCTGTACTTTTTTCGCTGCAGCTGTGAGAAGGTTATCAAATAAAGAAGGCATGTCTGTTGCAGTATTATGCGCCTCGGCTTCTATCGGATTAAGTCTAGTGTAATAATCAGGCGTATCAGATAATCGCGCCTTGGCTGCCTTCTCTGCTTCTTTTTCATTTGCTTCAATTCGATCTTTCTCTACCTGAATACCCTTAGCTAATTCAGCTGGATCAAATTCAGGCCCAGTTTCTTCGTTTAGATCAAGCGCAGTTTCTTCATTTAGATCAGGCTCAATAGATTCGGAAAATTCTGGCATAAGATCGTCTGTTGTCTCATCGGAAGATGTATCTGGTAAAAGATCGTCTAAAGAAGAACTAAATGGATCATTTGGTAAATTTGTATCATCATCATCATCGTCGTCATATGTATTTTCCAAATTTTCTAAAGGCATTTCCTTTACTATATCCGCCAACCTACTTTCAGCTCCTTTACGAAGTTGTACAGGATCAATGGCCGCGTGCGCTGTGGGATATACTGCTGAACCATCATTAGTTTTAACAGAATTAGCTAAATCTTTTAATTCATCTAAAGTATAGATACCATCTTTTAATTTATGTAAATCTACTTTAGTAGGCGGTATATTTCCTGCCCTTAAATAATCCTGAATCATAGTTTTATACCTACTATAATTCATAGGATTTTGTCCTTTTTCTTCTGGACTATTATCAATACCTGTTGATTCGGCTAATTTATATTGTTTTGTATTTTCACTTTCTTTAAAAGGATTATCTATAGGCGAATCATATTGTTTAGGCATAATAACTTGATCTAATTCATGCAATCGCTGTAATTTAATATCAGGCGGTACATTGGCCCGCATAATATCTTCTGCTTGTTTAGCTATTTCAGGTTCAAAAGGATTTTTACTTAATTTTTGATACAATGCCTGTAAATTAGCCTGTTTTAATATTATTTGTTGCGAAGACTCTTTATTAGGCGGAGCAACCTCTTTTTTAAACATTGTAGATATATTACGTTCATTAAAAGGCGGTATACCCCCATCAGTTTCATCATAAGGCATATCAAAACGTGGTTCCGAATCTTTTGTCTGTTGCGCTAAAGAATATTCAGGATTTGGCTCAGTAATAGGAAAAAGAGTACTCTTATCTCTTAAAGCTAATTTAATTCTTTTTGCCGCTATTTTATTAGAAGCTGTTTTTCTCGCAAGACTCTTAGCATTTACTAATCCTTCGCCTCTATCTAATGTATCATTAAATGTGTCTAAATAAGTATTTACCCAATCTCTTGATTCATCAAATGTAAAATCTTTAAAATCTTCAGAATTACGAGACTCTGTATACTCTTTTTGCGCCTCCTCCGCCGTTATGTGTAACTTAGAAGACATTCTAATTTCCGCTTGTGCTATTAATTTATCTGCAATAGCTGTAGTATCTAATGGAATCATATCATTGTCCATAAATGGTTCTTCTTTTTTTACTATTTGATGTCCAACAGTATCAAATTCATCTAATGTAAGAGGTTCTCCTGTTTTCTCTACTACAAAATCGTAGGCCTCTTCAAAAGACATACCATCATCTACTGCTTTTTGAATTATTTCTTTTTTTTCTGTAGAAGGTTCATCAGGATCAATCATCATATCCTGAAAAGCTCTTTTACCTAAACCTAATCCCTGCATAAATCCTCCATCTGAAGGAGCTTGCTCCATGTTAACCTGCGTATTTTGTTCATTTACATTATTTGGATTTTGAATCTGTTTACTAAATATTTCGTTTAATTTATTATAATCATCCGGAGATGCTTCTTGTGAAATATTTAAAACATTTGTAATATAATCATGTACTTGGTTAGTATCCGTAAAAGTAGGCTGTTTTGCTCCAGGCGCAAAAGAATCATAAGCTTTTTTTATTAAACGTTTAGAATTAGCCGAAATTTCTCTAAATCTAACCGGATCTGTTCCTTTATAATTTAATGAAGGAATAGAATAATCTGATGTTACCGGCGCATATACCTTACCCGAGGTAAAGTCTTCTATGGCATGTGCAGTTAAAGGATACTCGTTACCTGATAAAGTTTTAAATGTTCTAGGGTAGATAAATTTGCCTGCAGGAGTTAATCCTGCTTGAATAATAATTCTATTTCTAGTATTATTATAATCCGTAAATTCTACAGTAAACTCTGCCGCTTTAGCAGAATGAGGTTCACCTGGAAATTTTGAAGATCTAATACTTCGTTGGAATCTAAGTTGTGGTGCACTAATACCTAAAGTATTAATATAATCTGCTATTGACTGGATAAGTTTTCCATAAATAGCTTTATCTACCCAAGTATTAATCCCACGTGAAGGTGCTTGATTATTATCTTGATAACGAGTTGCTTTATCCACAAGCTTATCCGTATCTCGAACAATAGCACTTCTTTTTTCAACGAGAAAACCAGAACATTTAGGACATTCTATATAAGACTGCGCAGTTCGCGCAGCTTTTTTTAATTGTTTACCTATTTGTCCTGACGTAAAAACTAATCTACATGTATTACATTGATACGAAGATATTGTTTTAAATTTATCAGGCAAATTAACTGTTATATTACTTTTTGCCGTAGCTTCCCCAGCCGCAGCGTCATTTAAAGCGCGTGTGTCTAACCAGCCAGGTTTAAATTTTTTACTCATATTCTTATTTCCTTAAAAGTTAACAGGTATTTCAGAGTCTGCGAAATCTGTAGAAGGATTATCTCCCTGTGAAACAGAATTTCCTGGCTTAGCACTACTTAATTCCGGTGTACTAGGCATATTAGGTGATTCTTTTCCGGCAGGTAATTCTTCTTCTACTCCTGCTCCCTCTAAAGGTAGGGCAGGTTCCTCTTCCTGGTTATAATCGATTACTATTTTTTTATTTTCAGAATCTAATTCGATATTAAGTTTTGGTGCCGCTTCTTCAAACGGTTTAGATTGATCAGATAATTGTTCATTTAAAGCATTTTGGAGCATATCTGGATTTTCTTGCTCCTCATCCTTAGGCGAATTAATTTCCCATCCCATAGGCTCTGCTTCTACTCCTCCCGGATAACCTCCGCCTCCTCCACGTAATGCTTCCATGCCCGGTAAGTCTAATGCATATTTTTGACCCTTAGTCGTATCAAATATTTTACCATCTAGTACATATTGTGCCTCTGCTATTAGCTGCGGCACTACTTTTTTATCATAATGCAAGGAATGATGAAGCCTATTACTTAATAGTGGACTGTTGACGGTATTTGTAGCAATAATTGATTGTGCTATTAAATGCGCGGTATTTTGATCCATTCCAGCATGTCTTAATTCATTGGTAGCGGCATGTATAAATCTATTTTTTTCAATAGGTGATGCAAATTTTGCAGGTGAATATTTTTTAATATCAAAATGCGCAACAGTAGCTTGAATAACCTTCTGTGTCGCTAAATCTTGTTCTGTTTTTTGTGTTTCCATGGGTTTATTTTCTACAGGGGCAAATTCTTGTGTTGTAGGCGCATCCTGCTTAGTTTCCGCAGTTTCAAATAATAACCATTTACTTAATTCATTTTTGTCATCATAAGACATTGTTTGCATTAAATCTTTAGGCAAATACTTAGACATAAAAGTAGCAATAGCTCTTTTTGCCAATGCTTGTTCCAATTCTGCAGATATTTTTGTATTTGGCGCTATATCTTCATGTTGACTTACTGCTTGATCCAACATACCTGTTACAAAATCTAATGCCGCATCTTTAATAAAATTATATTTATCATCAAGTATAGAAGTTTTTACTGATGCACCGATAAGTCTAGTTGGTCCAGGAGTAATTTCTGTGGGCATAGGCATTGCCGCTGGTTGTTCCTGTCCTTTTAATTTCATTAAATCCGTATCGTACACTTGTTCCGGTGCCTGCGCACCAAAATCAATTAAATAAAATTTGCCTAATTTTCTATCAAATTGTACATCGGTAATAATTCCATTTTCTCCAGTACTTTTTCGCTGTACCTGATCGCCTATATTCATGCGACGGCCCAATTTTTGTGTCTTATCTACGTTGGACGCATTAGTCCATGAGGCAGTGCCCCAATCATATTTAGACAAAGAATCTCCTCCAATATCTGCAGCAGGCATCGCTGTACCTGCACCTAACTCTTCTGCAGAGGGTTTCTGTTTAATTGCAGGAGGTATTTTTGCAGGATCTGTCATATTAGAAATACCACTTGTGGGTATTTTTATATCCTCTTCTGGTAAATCCGGCATCATTTCATCTTGTTCTGATGGCTTTTCAAAAGGATTAGGTGATGGTTGTTGTTGATAAACCTGCTTTATCATCTTTTCAGCGGCTTTTGCATCTTCAGGCACATTAGGATCAGTATGTACCATGAATAAAGCTTTTTTAATAATTTCATCCTGTCTTGCGGTAAATTCTTGATCAATATTATTTTTAAATGTAATGTATTCACCGTCTCTACTAATTTTAGTAATTCTACCGCTTATATCTTTAGCAAACATTCTAACTTCATCACCTACGTGCAACTCTTTGCTATCTGTAATAGGTGTTAAATCTTTATTTTCTATCCATAGAGATGTACCATCATCAAAACGTAATTCTGATCGATCTGGCATAGCAGCACCTATTACACCACGTTTTCCTGCATATTTATAATTAAAAGAATGTGCTTGTCTTGGGGTAATTTCAGCAAGATCCCCCGGTTTGAGAGTATAGCCCATAACTGGTTCTATAAGACTTTGCGCTTTTTTACTCATACGAAAATCTTGTGCGCTTTTTGTAAGATTTCGAAGAATTGTATCATTGACATCTGTATAGCATACAAGCCATTTATCTCCGTCAACTTCTTCAACTGACCAAATACGTCCGGCGTCTACATCAACGGGGCGTTGATATACGTCCCAACCTATTTTTTTAAACCCCTTTGCGTGCGCTTCTGTATAAAGTACATGGCCTTTTGCACGTAAAGAATTTCTTTTTATTTCTTTAGTTTGATTTGAAATATTATTCAGAATCTGTTGATTCTGATTCCGGATCTCGTTGTTCGTTTTCTGTGTTCGCATATAAAGTTTCTCCACATTTATCACAAATTGTTATATCTTTCGTTGGATCAATGGAGACAGTATGTCCGCATTTACATATTCTAACGGATGGAATAATTTCCGCAATCACTGCTTTTTTTAACATAAAATCTGCTCCTTTTAAAATTCTATATTAATATAATAGCTCAGTTTATAAGAAGAGTCCCCGTTATGAAAACCTATACGGGGGACTATTTGGTTTCATCGATAGTGATTAGGCCTAAAAGCGTATCAGCAGAAATTTGTGCATATAAGCACAACTTTTTAAAATTAAGAAGATTTGGATGACGACGACCTTTCAAATAATCAGCTATTTGCTGTTTACCTAAGCCCGTTATTTGCGCAATTGTATCATATTTTCTATAATATGGAGGCAATTGTTTGATGGCATTGCGTAAAATATCTGTATCTATTACCATCCATCCGTCATATTTATCAATTAATGACATAAAAAATTACCTTACTTTTCAAAAGACCATGAAATAGCGCCCACTACGAAAACAGGCGCTTCATCAAGTAAATCCGATAGATATATCGGTAAATTGCCTAAAAATCCAACTGGCGTCCCTAAATCACGCATTATAGGATATAATGAGTCTAATTGAGTATGATCATATACGGCTGCATTTGATATAAGTTCCATAAACATGTCTTTTGATATAAAAATAGCAATACATTTGCGCTCTTGTAAATTTAAAATCTTTTTCTGTTTAGCAATTGCATCGAATAATTTTGTATGTTTATTCAATATTTGATATAAAACAATATCCCGAATTTGTTGAATAATTACTTGCGTTTCTCGAAACTCATCTGTATCCGTAGACATTGGCGAGGTTGCCTTATTTCTATAAAAATTATAAATATATTTACCTAAAAATAATATAACCTGGGCCAAAAATCCACCTAATATCCCAGCTATTATTAAGGTCCCGGTACTTATATATAAAGTATCCATTTACGCCTCTTCACTTTAATAGTTTGTTCTTCTTTTTATTTCACTTAATAAATCTTCAGTACTTACTTGTTTTAAATCACATACAGTCGCTTCTTTCATTTCTTTTATATACCCAATAATAGCCGCAAAATGTTTCTGAGGCAGAATATAATGTATATTATTTCCAAAATGTCCGTCATACCAACAATATTTACGTAATTCTAAACTATTAGGTTTTACATGTTTAAATTTAATCGCCACAATAGACCAACTATTATTTTTTTCTGCTTCATGTAATGCTTGATCCACCCATTCTTTTTTTACAGATAAACTTTTTTCTTTTGTTCTACTTTTATGATGTTTACACTCTATTAAAATATTTTTTGGTAAAATAAGTGCTTTTGCTAACTCTAAACTGACGTCGCCTTCCAGCAAACTTTGTTGTCCAGTTTTCGTGGATAGCTTTGATTGCCCCGATCCCTCTACGCGGTAAATGTATTCTTTTTTGACGTCGGATAATATATTCCTCCAAAAATCTACTTCCGCTACTTCGAAAGTATAACCAAGATTACTCATTATTTTTATCCTCATACATAGACGCACTATCAGTAAATCTTACATTATTAGAAGTTCTATCGTCTAGTTCAGGGTGTACGTCTTCCATTTCTCGTAAACACATGGCATTCCATACAACCGCGTCCAAATGATGTTGGCCGTCAACAGGGTCATGCGTCTCTCCTCCCCAATATTTCCATGCATGCCGCATCATAGCAGAAAAAAGTCTACTGTATGCAATACCCTTTTCCCAGTTACGTACTCCATATTTTTTAGCTCCTACCGTAAATAATTGTGCTAATTTTAGTAAAGGCTTCACAGGAATTAAAGAAAAATCTTCTTTACCCGCATCATATTTTATACCTGGAGTAGTTTGTTGTGTATCTTTATTATCCAAGGCGCACTCCGCATAGGGGACAACTATATTTATATCCCATAAAATTTGTAAGAGGTTCACCAGTTTCCGCATTGTATATAGTTTCAAAATCTTCTTCTAAAATTAATTCATATTCTGCAATTTCTTTTTGGCAAAAAGTACAGGTTATAAAATTACAAGTACCTAATACTTTTTGTATCTCAATTTCTTTTTTTGACATTGACAAATGATTTATCTCCTTTCTTCTCTACCTCTATTATATTAGAGGCGTAACTAATTAAAGTATCATTATGTGTAATCATAATAATTTGTCGATCAAATGCTTTCGCAGTTTGCATTAAAAATAGCCCAAAATTAGCAATATATTGAGCAGAAATATTTTTTCCTGGTTCGTCTAAAATTATGGGCCCATTTAATTTTAATAACTGCATAATAATTAAACGTAGTGAAATACTAATAATGTCAATTACGCCTCCTCCGTGCGCGAAAGTTAAATCACTTTCAATTCTATCTTCTTTTTCAGAAGTTAAAAAGAATACTGCTTCTGTTTGATTGCGTTTTTCTACGAATTCAATATTAAATTGAATCTGAGGGTTAGAAAAAATTGTACGAAGTCCCCGTGTAACTAATTGCTCAACCTCAATTTTAATAAAATCCCTAGATACTATATTACATTGCTCTAATAATGCTCTTACTTTATTTATTTCATATAAAGAAGAGTCTAATTTTTGTTTTTCCGCAATTTTATTTGAAAGTATTTCAGTTTTCTCGTCTTTTAACGCTTTAAGTTTAAGCGTACTCATTTTAAATTTATTATACTTCGTTATTATTTTTTGCATCATGTTGTAAAAGCTCTTCTATATTTACAGGTATTTTATTTTCAATTTCAATCAATTTTAATTCAATTTCATTCGATAATTCTTTAATTTTTGTTTGTACAGTATCACCAGAAATATTATACGCTTTTAATTGCTCTATACAATTATTACGTTGTTGACGATATAAAGCTAAACGTTCCGATAAACGTACCTTATGTTCGTTTAACTTTACTATTAATTTTTCTAATTTTTGTAATCTTTCTGTTAAATCATCGTGCATTTAATAACCTCATAAATGATTCTTTTCCAAATTCTATGATATATGAAGCAGGATCATGTCCTTTGGGTAGAGTAATTAAAATAATTTCAGGCACGCCCACTGTTTGCAGATGTAATTTAGCTCCATCTGCGGCAAGTATTCCTGCTGAATCTGCATCAAATACTACGTATACTTTTTTAGCATATCTAGCTAATAAGGAAGCTGCATCTACTTTAAAGGCGCCTGTACCCGAAGAAGCGACTACATTTATAATGCCTATTTGGGATAACATAATTACATCTAATTGTCCTTCTACTAAAATAGCTTCCTGTTTTTTAAAAATGTCTAATTTAGCTAAATTATAATTATATAAAATACGACTTTTTTTATAATATATAGATTCTTTTACATTTCTATATTTAGGAGATTGCTCTGGAGAAATAGCCCTACCCGTCCAGCCTACCGTTGTTCCATGCGCATCCCAAATAGGAAAAATTAACCTATCTACAAATTCGGGTGCGTGTTGCGAATTAGGCGGACAATAACCTAATTTAAATTTAATTACAGATTCTTTAGAAATTTTACGCATTTTAGCATAATTTTTTACTTTATCGGACTGTTTAAAACAGCTATGATAATAATCGATAATTGTATTTATATTACTCATTCTCTATGTACTCTATAGCGCGTTTAATAATAGATAAAGGCATATTCTTTTCTTTACCTACTGCTAAAATTAATTCTTTTAAATTTACTTGCCCAAATGTGTTTACTTTATCTTTTAGACAAGCTATAAAAGTCTGTATATCTACAACTGTTTTGGGATCTTCTATAGTTTTAGTTATAAAAGGATTTGCTTGTACTTGAAAAGGTATAAATTTATAAGTACGTTTATTTGAATCAATGTACAAAAACCCAGGATCATATTTTCGCTCTGTGCGCTCTACCCTGCCCATTGATCCTATATTTAAAATAGTAGAACCGCTAACGTCATACGGACCAAATCCCGGGTGATAGTGTCCCGTAAGTACCAGATCTGCTTCAGTTTGAATTTGTGAATACAATGTATATTTGCCAAAATAAGGCTTTTCAGTAATCATGCCATGACATAATTGAATCATATAACCCTTTGCGGGCTTTTTTTTAAAATAATCAATTTTAGGCGATTCATCTAAATCGTAAGAATGCGACACTCCAGTTACCCAAAATTTATCAGTAAGTTGTACTGTATTATCTATTAATTGTACAATATTAGATGCGATTAACGTGCCTAATGCTGTACGAGATATAGTAGAATCATTGTATGCAAACTTATCATGCGAACCTGTTACACTGTAAATTGGTATATCCCAAGAAGCGAATAATTTTATATATTTATTAACTACTCCCGTAGAAGGATCAGGTATATCAAATAAATCACCGCCATTTAATGCTGCTTCGACCTTATTTTTTTGTATAAAAGAAGTTAATTGGGCAAATTTATCCCACAATGCACGCGCATAATCATCTATACGACTTTTGGGGGTACCTCCTCGGATATGTGCATCTGTAAAATATACTAATTTCACTTAATTTACTTAATTTTACGCCGGTTTATCTTAGTAGTCCCTAATGTGTGCTGTGTATTGCATATTTGTTGTATCATATTTTGCATACTATCACATCTAACCTGTAAATTTTCTATGTCTTGCCGCATTATTTGTGTTTCGTCTAAAGCATTTATTTTATGTCCTAATAACCCGTTTACCGTGTAATCTAACTCTTGTATTTTATCATATACATCGATAAAAAAATTCTGTAATTCAAGCGGAGTGATTTTATCATTTTTATTTTTATCTTTATTCTTATTTTTACTCTTGCTTGCCATAAAATCCTCTTCTCGTAGATTGTTTACAAATAGGACAAATTTTTAAATCGATTAAAATTTTATCATATTCAGCCTTATATTTTTTTAATTGAATATCTTCTTTTCCTATATCAAGACTTTTTATTTTTTCTTGCGTATTTAATAATGTTTCATAAATTATTTTTAAATCATTTAATACTTTCACTTGCTTTTTAATACCCGTAAAATTTGTATTTATTTCTACAAATGGTGGATATTTTAAGGTATCAATTTTTTTATTTAAAAGAGTTAATTTATCAGATAATTTATGTAAATCAATCATCTTTAACGTTTTTATATTAAGTTCTTTTAAGACCACAGGTGAAATAGTAGGTAATTGGGCTAAAATATCTTTAATTTTTACTGCTTCTTTTATAGTATTTTGTAAATTTGTGTGAATAGTATTTAAACTATTTAAAGTAATGATTTTTTGTTTTACTGAATTAATTTGTTCTTCTAAAGAATCAATTAACTGCATGTCGTACCATAAATCAGGGAAATCATTAAGTTCATATTCAAGATCATTTATCTCTTTTGTTTTATACTTTAAATCCGCATTAAGCGCACGTACATCTTTATTAACATCCATAATAGCTTTATCTAAAATATGCATGCCGGCGATTTTACCTAAAAGTTTTGATCTAAGCCCCGCAGACCCTTTAGTCACCATAAAAGGCATATCATGTTGGTCCGTAAAATATAAATCAAGAATATCCCCCGTTTCCAAACTAATTAATTGCATATCTAATATTGTTTGAATTTCTTTTGGAATACTGTTGCCAAAACCGCCAAATTTTTGATCATTCAAATAGTATAAATTTTTTGATGGAGTAATATGGCGTATAATTGTGTACGATTTTTTATCTACTTCAAAAATTAAAGTCAATTTAGTTTCTTGTGCCCACCTACTCATAAACGGTTTACCTTTAGGCACGTCCCTTATAAGTTTTTTAAGCGCACGTAAAATAGAAGATTTACCTGAATCAGTTTGGCCTACAATAATATTAAGCCCTTTTTCAAATGTGATTAAGGTATCTTTGTGTGCTTGAAAATTTTGTATATGAAAACTAATAAATTTCATTTATTCTTTAAAAATATAAAGGAGAGTATACACCCTCCTTTATATTAAATTGGTTACGGTTATAAATTAAAAATTAAAATCAGCATCATCGTCCATGCTGGGTATTTCGGAGACGGGAGGTGCAGGAGCAGGAGCAGGAGCAGGTGTAGATGCCGCAGATGCCGTCTCTTCGGTGCTCTTTGTTGCCTGCGTATCCGTTTCACTAGGCGTATACGGGGCTACGGCTACTACATTAGAAAAAGTAAGCTCAGAAGTTTTACCGTCTACCAATTTAGATTGTACTTTATTTTCAACTTTAATACGTACTACTTTGCCTAATAAAGATTCTAAATCAAAATCTTCTCCTGGCACTAAAGTAATGCCAAAAGCACGTACCCAGGAATATAATTTACTTTTAGGGGATACTTTTAAACTACTTATAGCAGTTACTTGTACTCCCTCATTTTCCGCATCATGCATAATTTCAAAGGACCATTTAATACCGTCGCCATATTGCGAATGATGTTGTGGCTCAAGATTTACCACTTTTGCCACATAAACGCCTTCAGGCACGGCACGCCCTTCACTGTACTTAATTACTAAACTCATTTTCTTTTTCCTTTTGTCTTTAGGTTATTCTTTACACCTTTAATTAAAGGTATATCCGTCTTTCTCTGTATTACCAGCACGTGCAATTTCACCTATCTCGTTAGCTAATTGCAGAACTGTTATTTGTCGAGAAATATTTTTATTAGTACTCTCTAATTTACCAAGTGCTACGTACGTCAATTTTGTAAAAGATTTTGCTCGCATATAAGACCCTTCAACTGCAGTTAATAGTGTCTTTACATGGGCAAGTAATTTATTACACGCAGCTTCTCTTGCAGCAACATTTGAAAAGTCTGATACAGGTGGGCACGGTAATTTACTGTCATATTCTTTTTTATATAAAGCAGAAATTTGTTTAAATAACGCTTCAATATCACTTTCATTGCGAATAGCAGTACTTACAATATTGGCTGCTCTTGTTTTTTGCGCATCTATTTGTGCAATTAATCCATTTAATGATTGTATGCCTGCAGCAATTGGATCATCTTGTAAAGGTACTTGCATTTCATTTAACTCTAATAAAAGAGTATTATAATCCAATAATACTAAAGCTTCATACTGTTCCTGTAAATCTTCTGCGCCTTCAATATCTTTTAAAGGAATTGCGTCTAAAAAAGGCATTAATTATTCTCACTTTCTTTACTTTTTTTAAGTAATCGCGCTTTTTTCTCTAGAGTCATTTTTAATTCATTATTACGTGAAGCATAATAGTGCACGTCTGCTTCTAGCATGGCAGCCGCCATATTTTTCAAATCTGTTTTAATTTTCTTAAACTCTTCTAAACCTTCTTCTGTGGCTATATCTAATGCAGGATCTATTATAGCTTCCACTACGGTGGGGGTTATCTCAAAACTAGAGTATCCATACTCTGAATTAATTTTACGCCCAAATCCTGTTGAAGTAATTTTAGTAATTTTAATTGATTTAGCTTCCATTAATTTTCCTTTCTATTTATTTAAAATCAGAAAAAGTATCATCTATATCATCTACATTTTCTTGTGTCATATTCTGTGTATTAATACCTACGTAATTATTAATTAAGTAATTATATACCATACTTTGAAAATCTTTATTTTCCCTAATTTTAGTAGACAATTCTTTAACAGTATTAAATATTTCCGGTTTATCATTAATTGTTAAATGGTACTTAGTACCTACTTTTGTATATAATTCACGCTCTTTCAACATACTCATAATATTTTTTGTAATATCCACACCACTTAAATAATTAATAAAAAATTCCCCTACTCTTTTAGGTGGTCCTAATTTATTTTTTTTATTACTAACAGCAACAGAATGGCCCACGACATCACCATTTTTCGTAATTTCTGACTGTGATTTTTTAGTAACTCTATAACGTTGTGCTGAATAAAATTTAAGTGCTTTCCCGCCAGGAGTTACTTCACTAGGGCCATAAACTATACCTGGTTTTTCTCTAATTTGATTAATAAAAATAACGCAAGGGGCTTGATCACTGGGAATAGCGGATAATACCGCTACTATTTTCTTTAATCCCTTACTCATAGCACGTGCTAATTCAGCCATATAATTCTTATCAATTAAGCCTTCTAATTCTGCGCGAGAAACTAGTCCTGCTACGGAATCTATAATTATGTAATCATATGTACGCGCTTTTATGGCCATAATAACTGCGTCTAAATTTTGTTCCGCGGTTAACCCGGCTGGAATAATATCAAAAGAAGTTAAATCTATTCCCAATACGGTTAGCCATTCTTTTGGCGTACCTCCTTCCACATTAAGATAAAGCGCACGGGAGTTAAAATGTTGTTGTGCATACGCCACGGATACAATAGTTAATAAAGATTTACCCCCGGATTCTGGTCCAAATACTTCAACTACTCGACCTCGTGGAAATCCCCCTATACCTGTTGCGGCATCAAATGATAGTATGCCAGTAGGAATTGAGGCTATACGAGGCATAGCATCTGCAGAAGCTACTTTCACGTCGTCTTTTTTATACGTTTTTTGAAACTCGTCAATAAACGCACTACGTGCGTCTTTTTTTTCTTCTTTTTTTTCTTCTTTTTTCACCATATTAAGCCTTTATAATTTTTGAAACTGTTTTACCGTTTTGTTTCATCTCAACTACCGTAAATCGTTTTGCTTGATACCCTTTATTTTTAATTTTTTTTAATGTATATCTAATTTTTTGGTAAGATGTTTTAAAATGTTTTGCCGCTTCTGCAAATGTTTTATAATCACTAAAATATTTTATAAATTCTTGCATAAAATCACCGTGCGCTATCTCTCCTACTTTAACCGAAGATTGACTACTTTGTGCAATTTCTGCCTCTTTTGACAGTTTACGCAATTCTTTTTTACTTAATTCTTTACAAATTTTTAATTCTAATGCTTTATCGAATGGGATAACTTCCCTAGTTTTATGTACTCCACGTAAAGGAAATTCACTGCGAACCATTGTTTCTTTTGTTTCAAAAAGAGGATAATCTGCAACAAGTGCACATTCAGATCCCCATGGAGTATGGACTAATAATCCATTTTCCGTATACTTTATAAATTTAACCCTATCATATCCCCAAGGAACCTGCTCTCCTGTGATAAATGTAAGTAGCCCACCTTTAGTTACGTAAATCTTACCTACAATTAATTCATCTGATTTAATTTTAGCCATTTTAATCCTTTCTTTATTATAATATACAATAAAGATATATAAAAAGCACGGAATTTTTTTATATTTTAATAAAAAATTACGGAATTTTTACATATTTTTTAATAAACGTTGTAGGAATTTTAACCATAGCGCAATCCTCATTATTTAAATGTTGTATTTCAATATTATCTGGATCTGTTATATCGAAATTTAACAATTTTTTATAATTTAATAGAACTGCATGAGTGGTATCTTTAGAAAGTAAAAAGTATATACCGTTATCATAGATACATGTGCTGGGACCATATAACGAATGCTTAAAATGCGCCCATTTGCGTAAAGGTATGTAGCAATAAGGTAAATTATACCCAAATGCTCCTACCTGCCATGCAGCAGTAGTCGCTATCTCTACTCCGTAATAAGTGCCCTTATAGGTGCCCCTTGCATCTATTCCGTCATATTTATCATTGAATAAAAGTTCAAAAGAAAATTCAGTCCCTTTACCTAAAGAGGCAAAATACCGCTTGGCAGCAGCTCTTTCTTTTGTATCATCATACGGATTATTTAAATTTTCAGTCTGTATTATCAGCGGTGTCATCAAATGAATCTCCTAAAATTGAAGCTGTTTCTGAGAACGTTTCCAATTTATCTAACAAAGAAATTAGTACACTTTCTGTAACCGCTTGTTTAACAAATAAGTTTTTTAGTGCTTTAGATAAAGATATGAAATTAAAATTAATGATACGTAAATATTGTAAAATATCCCTGTTAGTAACATTGCTTTTATCTTCACCTGATAATTTTTTCATTAATTTTTTTGCGTGTTCTCTCATTTCTATTTCTTCTTTTGAAGGCAGCCAAATATTTTCCGATTCATCATCATCAGGATCTTTAAACATATCTTCAAAATTACTAAAATCTGTCATTTTTTTAATTCCTGTAATTTTTCGTATAAATTAGCTGCATATATCTTCCAACATATAATACAATCTGTTTTAGGCGCATGGACCCCTCGATATTTAGGATGTTTACTACAAACTAATTCTACTCTACGCATTTACTTTATTCCATGTTTCGACATCTGCCCAATTATCCCCTACTTCTGTATCTACTATAAAAGGCACAACCATACCCGGTAATGGGGCGGTCATACAAGTAGTGCATAAATTTATAACTTGTTCTAATTTTTCTTCAGCAACTTCTAGTACAATGGAATCGTGCACAGTTAAAATTAATTGTGCATAATCATTTAAGTTATTTTTTAATAATTCTTTTCTAATTCTAATAAGCGCTATGCCTGTAACGTCTGCAGCGCTTCCTTGTATAGGACTATTTACTGCTTGTCTTAATGCTTCAGCTATTTTTTCTTGTGGCGCACGTGAACTTGCATGAGGTAGCCTTCGAATACGCCCAAAAAATCCAGTTACAAATAAATTGCGCCTGGCACCTGTTTGCGTATCCCTTAACCATTTAGCCGCCATGGGATAGTGACTAAAAAATCTTTTTTTAATTGTTTCTGCTTCAACTACCTGAATGCCTACTTGTTTAGCCACAGATGCCGCACCTCTCCCATACATTAAACCAAATACAACTGCTTTTGCTGCAGATCTTTGTTTTTTAGTGACATCTTTCATAGGAATATTCCAGAAATCAGAAGCTGTTTGCGTATGAATGTCTAGCCCCGCAATAATATCATTACGCATGTCAACATCTCCCGCTAATTGGCACCACATTCTAAATTCTGCTTGCGCATAATCAAACTGCACAATTTTCCAATTCTTTTTAGTAGTAAAAGCTCTTTTAATATCTTTATCTTCTCGCGGAATATTTTGTAAATTTACTTGAGAAGAAGAAAGTCTTCCAGTTGTTGTTATATGCTGATTAAAACTCGTGTGTATTCTATTGTTACTATCTAATGCAGCTAGACTACCTTTTACATATGTACTATGCAATTTAGTTATCTTTCTATTTTCTAATAATACGTCTACACCTGGTTTATCCTTAAATAATTCTAAAGTATCTTTATTTGTAGATAATTCTCCTTTATCTGTACGCGGTGCATTAGCTTTAGGACATTTTAATACTTCATATAAAAAAACTCTTAAATGATTTGATGAGTTTAAATTAAATGAAACAGGTTTTCCGTAATGCTTACCGTATTCTAAAGCGGTTTTAAATTTAGGTTCTCTAGGAATTTTACCTTGCCAGGCATCAGGATTTTTTTGATATTTTGTCCAATCTAATACACTTTTTAAACTGAGCCATTTTTCTCCTGCCTTTTCTTGTGCCCTTTTAGATAGAATTTCTTCTGTTTTAGTAACCGCGCTTAATTTATGAACTTGCTCTGATAACTCTTTAATACGTTTAGCATACTTGGCATCTAAACTATCAAGATAAGTACGATCCATTTGGACCCCTCGAAATTCCATTTCATCTAGAACACGTCGAAGCGGCATAACTAATTGTTGATATAAACGCAACATACTTTTATTTGAATATTTTTGAAAATATAAACTTTGTTTTTGTAAAGTTTTAAAATGATTGTCAAATATTCTAAAAGTAGCATCTGCGTCCATGGCGGCATAAGGCCATAAAATATCTGTGGGAATTTCATCGTAAGAAATGTCTATTTTTACCGCAGCTAAATGCTCTTCTTCTTCTTTTAATTTTTTTAAATCTTTTTGTGCGGTTACATCATTTGAATCTTTTGCTAAAACTTTTTCAATCATTTTAATTTTAGCTTTATTCTCTTTTTTAGCATTCGTTAATTTTTTACTTTTTTGTAATTTAAGATTATGCTTAAATTCATCAAGAGGATCGTCGTATTTACCCATAGTAGTGTACACATTAGCCAATGCTTTTAATCCTTTTAAATCTTTTGCATTTTCATCCAATAAATGTTGTAGTAACATAGTATCATGAAGAGTACCTGCAATATCACCAATGTGTTGCATAGTATATTTATGATCGAACGACATATTATGTGCAATCCACTCTATATTAGGTTTTGCAAAAATACTCTTTAATTGTTGGAGAATTATTGCAAATTCTTCGTCCGTCCAAATAGCCTCTTTTTTATAACCTAAAAGAGGCAATACTACGCCTGTATTTTTTTTCCAAGAAAAAGAAAAACATAATAAATTCCCGGAAGTAAAATCGAGACTATCGGTCTCAGTATCAAACGCAATTAATGACTGTTTATGTAACTGTTCAAAAAAAGGTGCAACTTGCTCAAATTTAGTAATAGCTACATATTTAGAATCCATATTTTTTTTAGGTAATTCTTCACCCCTATAAAAATAGCCTATTTCTTTGAAATGCACTTCTGCACGAGAAAAGTATGAAGGATTACGTGATAAGTAAGCAGGATTTACAGTCACATATACTTTACCCTTCCAATTTAAATCAGTTTTATCTACATTTATAACAGTGCCCGCTAATTTCATTATTTTACTTTCGCCCGTCAAAGCTTCTAACGCGTCCAGTCCCATCGTTACTATTACTTTTGGTTTAACCGCAGCAATTTCATCTTTAAGATATCCTAAACATGCAACTTTTTCTTCTTTTGTAGGATGGTTACTTCCAGAAGTATAACATTTAACTATATTAGTTACATATATATCCGCACGATCTATACCACCTACTTCTAATAAATCGTCAAATATTTGACCTAATGGACTATTTTTAAATAAATTTTTTGTCATATCCTCATGTGAACTAGGCATTTTACCAATAAACATTATATCTGCCTGAGGATTTCCTTGCCCCCAAAAACATACCGTGCGCGCATTTTTATATAAGTCACATTTAGTGCATGTAGAATTTCTTGCCATTTTAATCCTTTTCTGTTCTTTTTTGTTCTGCTATATAAGCATCGTGTTTTTTTTCAAGTTGCTCACCTTCTTCATCTGCTTGCTTATTAAGTTTATCTGTGTGATCAGGAAATCCTTCCAAATATTTATTTAGATAACGACCTTTTAAAAGCGTTCCCGTGCCCCCGAAACTATTATTTTTACACAGAGTATTACAAGAAGAACACACAGAAGTATGTTCTTTTCCATTTAAAAGAATGGGTTGGCGCTCTTCCCATGTTTTATTACATTTGGGGCATTTAAATCTATACGTCGGCATTTTTCCTCTTATTGTATAATTTGTACGCACTAATAAGTTCAGTATAAAATGAAGCTACTTTAAGAATAGACATAAATTTTATATCATTATGTACATTGTCCTCAAGGTATCCCTGTGTAATTAAAAACGCTATAAAATCTTCTGATAACTTATATAAATCAACGCGTACTTTAGATGAAAGCTTCATAGGAATTATACTTATTTCTAACTCCGGAAGTAATTCATTAGTATTACTACATACTTTAGACGTTTTAGGTGTCTTATCTTCCGGAACTGCCATGTCCTTTATCTCCTCTATCAGTTGTAGGTAATTTATTTATTTTCTTTAAAGAAGGAGTCTCTGCTTTATGGAATAAAATTTGAGCAATTTTATCCCCTTTTAAAATTGTAAAAGTTTCTTTACGAATTGTTCCAGTATCTTCTACTTTTGCCGCAATATTCATTACCCACAAAGTAATTTCTCCAGTAAAACCAGGATCAATTACACCATGGTGTACGTATAAGCCTCTTTTACCATAACTACTTCGCGTATTTATTTGTGCAAACATACCTTCAGGTAAAGCTAAATGTACGCCTGTTTTTATAGTAGCGCATGTTCCAGGCAATACATCCATATCTTCTATAGCGTATAAATCATAGCCTACATCGTGCGTATACGCACGTGTAGGCATTTTTGCATCTTCATTATCTAAATATATCCCAACTTTATTTAATTTATTATTTGAAGTAGCCATTATACCTCCTTCACGATAGTTAAAAGCTCTGATTCACGGATAACTAAATAATTATCTTTACCGTCAGTAATTTCAACGGTATTATATCCACTTTTGCCAAATACTACCAAGTCGCCTTCTTTTACTTTGGTAGGAATAAGTGTTCCATCAGTAGTTACTCTGCCTGGGCCTACAGCGATTACGGTACCTTCACCTGGTACAGCGGCGGCTGTATCAGGAATAATAATATTACCTACCATAGTATCGCCTGAAATTTCTTTTACTTTAAGAACAACTCTATCTTCAATTGGTTCGAATTTACGCATTATTAACTCCTACATCATTGGCGGCATATTACCGCCACCTGGTACGGCAGGCATCCGGGCTGCACCTGCGTTATCATTAATATCATCGGCAATGTCATCTACCACTACTGCGGATAACGTCAACAGGATTCCTGCAACAGAAGCAGCATTACGTAATGCGCTTATAGTTACTTTAGTGGGATCCACTACTCCTTGTTCTATCATATCACCATACTGTCCAGTAACTAAATTGTAGCCCCAATTTAATTTATCTTTAGGCGTTTGTAATTCAATATTATTTTGAATAACTTCACCAGATAGTCCAGCATTTGTGCAGATTTGGTAAAAAGGTGTTTGAAGTGCATCGTATACAATACGTATACCTTCTGAAATATCTTTACTATTAAAAGTATCCGTAGCTTTTAGGTCTAGGAGTGTAGAAGCTACTTGTGTATAAGCAATACCACCACCAGGGACAATACCTTCTTCAACCGCGGCACGGGTAGCATGCAAAGCATCTTCCACACGAGCTTTCTTTTCTTTCATTTCAGTTTCAGTAGCGGCGCCAACATGTAGTACAATTACGCCTCCGGTTAATTTAGCTAAGCGCTCTTGAGCTTTTTCCTTATCAAACTCACTTTGACTATTATTAATAAGCTCTTTAGTAAGCTCTATTCGCTTAACTATATCGGATTCTATACCCTGTCCTCCGATAATAGTGCAAGAATCTTTACTTGCGATAATTTTATCCGCATTACCTAAATCTTGCAAAGTAACTGCGTCTAATTGTAATCCTAGCTCATCTGAAATAAGCCGGGCACCTGTTGCCGCAGCTAAATCTTCTAATTGTTCTTTTTGATTATTACCAAAACTAGGCGCCTTAACTGCACAACATTTAACCTGTCCTCTTAAAGAATTTACTGCCATTACTTGTACTGCAGTACCGTCTACATCCGCAGCTATAATCATCAAAGGACTACCGTTTGCCGCACATTTTCCCATAATAGGTACAATCTGCGTGTGATTACTAATTTTTTTATCTGTAATCAAAATTTTACAATTATCTAGCTCACTAGTAAGTTTATCTGTATTAATAAAATAATGAGATAAATAACCACGTGAAATTTCCATACCTGAAACTGCTTCTGTAAATGTCTCAAATGTTTGAGATTCTTCAACAGTAATAACACCATCCACACCCGCTTCTGCCATAGCATCTGCTATAAGATTGCCTAGCACCGGATCATTGTTCGCAGATATAGTTGCAACAGATTTTAATTTTTCCGCATCCACTTCTATGGATAATTTCTTTAATTTTTCTATAGTAGCATTAACGGCTATTTCTATACCCTGTTTTATAAAAGTAGGATTAACTCCAGCGTTAATAGCCTTAATCCCCTCAGCTATGATGGATTGTGCCAATAGAGTAGCCGTGGTAGTACCATCGCCCGCATTATCTGCAGTACGTTGCGCTACTTCTTTTACTAATTGAGCGCCTGCATTTTCAAACGCATCTTTTAAAGTGATTTCCCTTGCCACTGACACGCCGTCTTTAGTTACAACAGGTACTCCTCCGAAAGACGAACCCAGTGCAACATGGCGCCCTTTAGGTCCCAGAGTAACTTTAACTGTATTCGCAAGTATATCTACGCCCTTACGTACCCGACTAACCGCATCTTCTCCGTGCTTAATTTGTTTACCCTTCAACATTACCTCCTACAATTTATTATTAAAATTTATTTGTAATTCTTCCCACTGCGCATCTGAAACTAAAGGATCTTTAATTCCCGCTAAAATAAACGCATTTATACGTTCTACACATGCATCACATTTTAAACAAGGTTTTGAACCGTTAGAATAGCATGTCCAGGTATCCTCATAAGGTACACTAAATTTAGTATGCCCTAAAGTGATAATATCCTCTTTATAACTATCTATAAAAGGTGTTTGAATTTTTAAATCATGGACTGTTCCACCTAGTCTAAGACTATCTTGTAAAGATTTGAAAAAAACACCACGACAATCTTCGTAGGAGGCTAAATCTTCATGCGTTGCGCCAATATATACTGTATTTAAATTATGCTGCTTACAATAAGCCGCGCAAAGAGTAATTAAAATAGTATTTCGAAATGGCACAACAGTTGATGTTTGCCTATGTTCCTTTTGTTCTGGGATAGCTAAAGATGAATCAGTTAAAGGAGACCCTCCAAAAATAGTTAAGTCAAACGGAATAATAATATGTGGAATATTATTAAGTTTGCATAATTTTTTTGCACATTCTAATTCTTTTACGTGACGCTGTCCATAGTTAACAGATACAGCGTGTACTTCTTCACATTGTACTAATGCTAAATATAATAAAGTAGCACTATCTGCGCCTCCACTTAATAATACTGCTCCTTTATTGCGTCGCATTAAAAATGCTCCCTTTTTGTATTCTCATACGGAAAAACCACCCATTTATTAGGTGTTTCTGCCGCAGTAAAATTAACTTTATTTTCATCGGATATTTTTGTACTCATATTATAAAATACACTAACTGTAGTACAAATAAACCCCTTATCTTGAAAAAATTTAGTACATTTAACAAATGTTTCACCTGTATCTAATATATCATCTACTAACAGTATTTTTTTACTGATTATAGGAGAAATAGGCAACGAAATAGAAGTTCTTTCCCTTCCATCAGGGCGTAAAAGATACGGGTCAAAGGAAATCATAGGAAGTTGTAGCGCATGCGATAAATATACAGCAGGAATTAAACCGCCACGCGCTAAACCTACAATGACTTGATTATTAGTCATTCCAACGTATTTTTTTATCTTTTCAAGTAATACGATATACTCTTCCCAAGTTACGTATAAGTTATTATCCACTATTTAACGGCTCCACAAACCGTACACGTAGCTTTTTTCTGATCTAAAGATAAATTACAAATTCTTATCTTTTTGCCATACTTTTTATCTTGGTACTCACTTACACATGTACATCTTTTTTTAATTGTGCCGGACATACTACCTCCTTTAAGATAAAATCCAATCTTTACTTAAAAAAGCTACTGCTTCATGGTGATGAATAGATTCATCCGCAGCACTTTTAATATGATAATGCTTAATACCATGCTCATCTAACATAATGGCTACGTCACGTACCATATCCTCAACAAATTTAGGATTTTCGTACGCTTGCTCGGTAACCCATTTCTCATCTTCTCTTTTTAACACAGGAAAAATAGGGCAACTCATACAATTTTCAATGCCTTCAATAATATCTTCGACCCAGTATAATGAATCGTTTAAAACTAATTGTACTGTAGTACAGTTTCGTTGATTATGTGCACCATAATCAGAAATTTGTTTACTACACGCGCACAGTGTAGTGCCAATCACAGCAACTTTGACAATAAAATCGTATTTATTATCCACCATCTTTCCAATAAACTCAATATTATATCCCTGCATGCCTTTAGTTTTGGATACTGGCGCAAAGCGGGGTAAAAAATAATTAAATTTAATTGAAATATAGCCATCATCAGATTTCAATCTATTTAGCATATCTTTAATTATCTTTTCTAAACAGTCCCCTGAAATAGTTTCTGTTGTATAAGACATTAAACACTCATTAAATCTACTCATATTTGAACCCGTGATATCCGCCGCGACAGATACATACATAGCTACTTCCGCATTAACTACCTCAGATATTCCGTCCTGCTCTTTTCTTTTAATAGTTAAAGGAACCTTGACTCTTTGAACTCCTACGCGCTCTATTCGTTTATTTCTAGTATCTTTGCTATTTTGCGCATCCGGTAGATCACATCTATTTACAGCTGTAGGCATTAAATATTCTCCTTATATATGTCTTTCTTAGCCTCAAATTGATTAATTATATGCTCAGCAGTTAAAAAATTATCGTTATCCAATGTCAAACGCTCTTGATTCCACTGCTTCCTATTTAATGTAGCAAATGACGTAGGCGTTTCATACATTTTAATTTCATAGAGCCAAGCCTTATTTGGCCTAATACTATCAATCTTAGATTGAATTTCTTCCCACACATAATGTAAAATATTCTCAACTGTGGCTAATTTATTATTTTCTTTAAACCACGTAATATTATTAATTAATCTATGATCTAAATTTTCAATCACGCCTTCTTTTAATATTAATTTTAAATCTTTAAAATCTATGACATAACCAGTTTCTTCTGAAATAAATCCAGTAACGGCTACTTCTAAATGGTAAGTGTGCCCGTGAGGCTCTTCTACTCCTTCTTCTTTATATAAACAACATTTGTGAAATGTTTTTATATTTTCTTCTTTTGATAAATTTTTATTTACTAAATAGTGTGCCGCATCAAAAGTAAGATGTTTTACTACTGTGGCTAAAGATTGCGCCATTATTTAAATCCTCCTATAATTCGTTTACATTTTAATAATCTAAAATTAATAGCATTTTGCGCTATTTTAACTTCTTTACTAATCTCTGTTTTAGAATACCCTTCTAAAAACATAGATAAAATTTTATTAGTAGTTGGGTTATGTTTTTTTGTATATTTTAAAAGTTTTTCTATAATTTGTTTATTACTGATATACTCTAAATGATCAAAAGCCGGACCACCTACAAAATTTAGAATCTCTTGACTTGAAGAAGCGTGCGGTTTACTTAAAGACGCACCACATTTCCAACATACTGCAGGATTATGCACATATTCTTCTGGAATACTTTCCTTATCTTTTACTCCTTTCTCCTTTTTCCTAATTTTTAAAATCTCTCTGGTCCACGCTTTTTTATTTTGTGAAGCATTGCATACAAAACATATTTTATATTTTCGCCCAGTTGTATTATGTATATAATTAATTGTTTTATTTCTTAATTGACGTTGCATTAACCAATGAAATTGCTTACCTTCTTCGGGTTTATACGAATTAAAAAGTCGCCACATATCAACAAATAAAATAGCAAATAACTCATCGGCATCCCATTTAGTAGATCCATTGCACGCTGTGCGCGCCTGTGCTTTAATTATTGGAGTAGCTACTTTTGAAAATGCTGTAAAATATTTTTTATCTTTTGTTTCAAAAAAGTTTACTGCATTCTTGTCAATAATTCGAAAAATTTCTTTTGTCATATTTTAGCCTTTTTATTTAGTTACTTTTAATTCATTTAATTTTTTTATTGCTTTTTCATAAAATAAATAAAATTTATTTTCTAATATTACCGGTGAAATTTTCTCCTCTACTTTTTTATTAAAAATATACTGAACTTCATCATACCATCTCCAAAAATCTTCAAAAACTTTAAATACTTCAATTATATTTGCACTCATTTGTCTTTCTTTATTATAAATAAACAAACATTTTTTCAAAATAGCAAGCTCTATTTTCGATTTAATTAAAGAAAATTTATTATTTTTTGCATCTATCTTAATATTTTGTAATACATATGTATCAGAATAACCTATTTTTGTTGCTAATATATGTAAAGCTGTTTGAAAATCTACTTCATTAAAATCCATAACAAAATCAAATACGCTTGAGCCTCTGCCACAACCAAAACAATGATATGTATTTGTAGCCGTATAAATATGTAAACTGGGCGTATCTCTATCATCATGAAAAGGACATAATGCCACGTAATCTCCAGAAGTCTGTTCAATTAAATCTATGCCGTATTCTAAAACTAAATCAATTATATTAACGTGATTTAATATATAAGAAGTATCAATTTGTGCTTTAGTATTCTTCAGAGTCGTCTTCAATTGAGCCGGGTTCTGCTGTACTTGCTGCATCTCCGGAGACATTTGAATTTTTATCGACATTATCTTCTCCTATATGTACGACGTCATTACCCCATTCAGCGATTAAATTAATTTCACGCCCCCAGTATAAAGATATACATTTTTTTTCATGATAACGCCCTTTCATTACTTCTAATTGAATATCATTTTCTACATCGTTATTTTTATCCGCAAAAACTCTAAAAACAGCATCGCAATGATAAGATGCCGCATCTGAAAATGCAACATGTTCCGTACCCGGTTCTTTAGATTTTAAAGAATCTCTATTTAATTGTGCCGCGGTATAAAAAGGCGTTCGATGTGCACGAGCACCTTCTTTTAATTCTCTAAAGACATGATCATACTTTTCTGCACGATCTTTAAATCTCGATATAGGATTAATTAAATTAGCATAATCAATTAATACTATATCGGGAACCTTTCCGTGTATTTTTTCAAAAGTAGCCACCTCTGCGTCAATCATACCGGTGGTACACCCCTGTGGAATGTCCACAATATAAAAAGGTATTTTTGCCTGCGCAGATAATTGAATAAAATCTAAATAACGTTTTTCTTCTTCAGGAGATAGTTCTGCGCGCATTATCTTTTTCAATGGAATACGAGTTTCTCTAGATTCCCACATATTTTGAATAATGGCAGCTTCCATTTCAATAGTGCAATACATAACAGTTTGATGTCTTTTTGCTACGTTACATCCTATATTAAATAGCCAACGACTATTATGTACGTATATATCATTAGCAATAAAATTCCTAGTCGGTTCCATTTCTAGGTCATACGTAGAAACACTTCCTATAAATTCAATGCTTTTAATCGTATCCCAAAAAATATTCGCATTTGCTAACTGATACAATTCTTTTTTATTTAATATGATAGCAAGTTTATTCAATACATTTCTAGGTATCCCATACTCATTCCAATCTTCACCATACTCCATATTGGTGTCTCTTAAATCAATCTTGCCTGCCTTATTACGTGGTAAATGTGAAAAAACAAGTTGCATCGGAATACGATCTATTATATCCTGTGTGCCTTTTTGTCGCTTACTTAAATTTTTCTGTAATTTAACTCTTTTTTTATTTGTAAAATATTTGCCTATTTTTTCAAGAAATAAATGTTCATAACTTTTAAGTACAGTGAGTGTTCTTTTTTCTTTTAAAGTAAGAATGCCGAAACGCAATAATAAATGCGCAAGCTGTTCAAGTAATTTTATAGATTTAAATTTAGTTTTAAAAACAATAGGAAATGCGCGAGTATCTACATATATATAACTTAAAAATAACGCAAGATCTTTCTCTGGTAAAGTAAAAACCTCTAAAGGTACTTCGCAGTTAGTATGCATGAGCGCTAAAGTTTTTATTGTATCTTTAGACAAAGTATTCGTACCAAAAACGTCTAATCTACGCGGCACTGCTATCTGATCTCCTATTTTTAACGTATTTAATTTAGCCCATCCGTCAATAGTCATTAAAGGATGTTCTGCAGTAAGTTTTATTTCCCGCCCAGATGTAGTATTGAGTTGGTATACATATTGATTGCCTGACGACATAAAATGCGTAGGCGTCGCTGCTATTAATTGTTTTGTATGCGTTAAAGTTAATATTTTATTAGCACTATTTTCATCTCTTACAACATCTTCAATATTATGAAGACTTCCGTTAGGCATTAATATTTTAGTGCCTTCCGCAACACACTTGCCTGCGCCACTTCTACCCGCTACCATATATAATTGCCCTGAAAACATTCCACCCGTTAATTCATCGACTTCACGCATGCCATACTGAACGCCTTGATACTTCTCAGGAAAATCTCTTTTATCCTTATATAATTTAATTCTATCATCAATAGAATCATGCACAGAAGTACGGTGTACCGTAGACGATACGTTACTAACTAAAATTTTTCTAGATAAATCAGAAAAAAGTGTATCCGGATCTTCATCTGTATTTAAACCTTTTGTAATTCTATCGTGTATAGTGTATAATTTTCTGCGCAATGTATATGTTTTAAGTTCATTTATATAATATTTATAGTACGTATCAAAAGGTAAAGCAATTATTTCTGTAAATAATAATAATAAAGTAGTTTTACTTTTTGGATCATTTTTATCTAACCAATTAGTAAGAATTTCACGCGTGATACATTTATAATATTTGGCATAAAATCTAGATACAATATCAAATAAATAAGATATGTTAACTTCTTCAAAGTCATTAACCGAAAGTTTACTTATTCCATACTCTAATGCGTCCATATCTTGTAGCATCCCAGTCAATACTTTTTTTTCTATTTGTACGTCAAAAAATTTAGGCATTAATTAAAAAATTTATCCTCTAAGCTAGAATTTTTCCTTAAAATAGCTGAGCCCTCTAATTTAATAGGCGCAACTGATGTAGTTAATAAAGAAGCTAAATCAAAACCTATTATATCCTCTAATTCATTCAGAGGTTTAGACGCTGTTATGATATTAACTTTGCCTGCATGCGTACGTTTCTTTAATAACGCAGGAAGAATTGAATTAACTATATCTTGGTTTTTGACTACGGGTACTTTATCTACATCTGCAAATACTAAAAAATCTATTTCAGTCAATAATAAATTTAAGTCTTTTGCAAGCTCTTTATCTCTAAGCGCCGTGAGTGCTAAATTTATAAATTCTCTAAATATAATAAAATATGCAGAGTACCCCTCATGCAACGCCCTTTTTAATAAAAGAGTAGCTATAAAAGTTTTGCCTGATTGCGCAGGTCCTGCTATATATAAACCAAAGCCCTCTTTTAAGGCTTTTGATAATTGTATAGAATACTGCATTGCTCTACTGAGCGAAATTTCATTCTTTTTCTGCCACTCAGGTACAAAATCATCTTTTGTAAATTTATGATACTCTTTAGGTAAATTCGCATTAAATAATTCATACGCTTTTTTATATTTAATCAAACAAGAACATTTATGTATCCCAGTAGTATTTTCTATTACTCTTGCCCCATTGCACAAAGGGCATTTTTTACAATACATATCAACTAAAGAGTCTATGCGTTTTTCAGATACCTTAAATGTAGACGTATAAAATTGCGGCATTAAAAAGCTTCTTTCAATAAATCATTAATATCTTTATTGCCTTTTGGTAAATTTTTAACTAGCTCATCAAACGTATCCCAGTTAACTTTAGTAGGCTGTGTAGCAATCTTCCATTGTGTTAATAATGTGTCTGAAGAAACTAATGGAATATTAGCAATAAATTTTTGATTAAATTTATATTTAAAACTCCAATCTAAAAAATTCTTATATGCTTGATTATTTATTATTTCTTCGTGCGCATTTCTAAATTGTTTTATTCTTATAGAATGCGCCCGCCAATCTTTGCCTTTAATTACGAAAGCAACTTTATACAAAACTTCAAATTTCTGCTGAAAATATCTTAAAAAATGCCCTGTATGCCATTTATCTAATGGATCGTCCAGATTAATTTTAGTTTTATTAACTTTAACCATAAGAGATTTTTTTTGTACTTGTTCCCCTTCTTCTGCTGGTCTATTCTGTAGTCGTATCGTTTCTGCTTGAAAGTATTTCAACATTTCACTTAATTCATTATTTTTATCTTGTAACTCTTTAATAAAGACTTTAAAATAATAAATAATTCGATCTATTTGTACAGAATCATCATGCCGTATCATATTTAAGCTTTCTTATAATTTATAATAAAACTCGGTTCACTTTTATACAATTTCTCTCTTTTTTTACTATGTACACTCAAGTATTTATAAGGATCCATAAAATCTACGACTATTGCATTCTTTTTTCCCGGATAGGGTGTCATACAACGTAATCGTTGAAATACTTTGATAGCGGATTTTCCTCCCGCTGCAATTATGATCGCATCTAATGATGCAATATCTATACCCTCGTCGCCTAAAGTTGTAATCAAACATGGCAATATTCTTTCTTTCAATCGTTTCCATAAAATACCACGATTTTCTGTTTTACTGTAAGAAAATTCTGCGCTTGGTATTAATTTTTTTAATGTTTTCCCATGGCCTATTTTATTTACTAAAATCATACAGGTTTTATCTTTTTTTATAAGTGCTCTAGCTATTTTAGCAATTGTATCATTTCTAAACGCGTTACTAGATACTGCTTGCTTATATAGAGAAGCGTAAGGAAGATTATCTGGAATATTTAATAATTTAGGAAGTTGTATAAGGTGTATTGTTGGCCTTACTAAATAACCCCCCTCTATCAATTTACTATAATTAATTTCATAAATAATAGGACCCAATAATCCATCTATCAATAAATCAGTGTTATCTTCTCTATACGGCGTACCTGAACAGCCTAAAATATATTCAGCTGCGTATATTTTATGCTGTAAAATATGTTTATAAGTAGCTCCCGCTGCATGGTGTGATTCATCTACCCATACAAATTTGGCCCGTTCTACTAAATTACGTATATTATCACGTTTAAGCGCTGGTGGATCTTTTTCAATTTTACCTTTAGGAAATTTATCTTTAATTTTATACGCCATAGATAAAGACTGAATAGTAGCCACCGTAATTGGTTGAATGTCACAAGTACCGTCACCAATTAATCCCACGGGTATATCAGGTAAAAATTGTTTAAATTTATCAATAGTCTGCTTCGCTATATCAATACTTTGACAAATACTCAAAACAGGGAAAATATTTAATCTAGCTACCAACATAATTTCTATTATAGTTTTGCCCGAACGTGGTTTTGCATGAATAATACCACGTTTTTTTGCCACGCAAGCATCTACCGCCTCTGATTGATATTTACGCGCATCAAGCATATTAGATAACGGATAAGATTTTGTTTCAGCAGAATACTCTGGGCGATAATCAATAACCTCGTGAACGATTTCAAATTGCGTTAATGCTTCTTGTACATAAGGTAATAATCCTGTTAAAAATTTACCTGTCTTGGTATTAAATAAATGAGTCCGTCCATCCCATATATCACGAATATATTTACTATTACTTGTAGCTTTTATAAAAATACTATTTTGTACTTCATACGATAAAAAAGTATCGA
>Ga0164318_10000296_pt1 | contig 35686 bp, 34 predicted proteins | sample GuaBasSedimGuay9_FD_113734 | JGI IMG/M metagenome (GOLD analysis project Ga0164318, IMG submission 113734) | Subseafloor sediment microbial communities from Guaymas Basin, Gulf of California, Mexico - Guay9, Core 4571-4, 0-3 cm | ecosystem: Environmental > Aquatic > Marine > Hydrothermal vents...
AAATATTGAATTATTCTTAAAAGGGAACAATCTCCTTGATACCTATTATGAAGAATTTTACTCTTATGGAACTGAAGGGAGAAGTATTTATGGTGGTTTAACAGTAAGATTCTGATGAGGAAATTTTTATTAATTTTATTTTCAGCTATATTTTTATATGGACAGAATTATAAAAGGGTTGTCTCTCTTGGACCATATATCACAGAAAATCTCCATCTTCTCGGAATAGATAAGGAGATAATTGGAGTAACGATACATGAGAGAGAAGAAAGGAAAAAGGGGAAGGAAATTATAGGGACTTTATTGCAGCCAAATACTGAAAAAATCCTTTCCCTTAAACCAGATTTGGTAATAGCATCCAAGGAAGGAAATACACGCCAGAGTGTGGAGAAACTCAAATCTGTGGGATTGAAAGTTGTGGTAACTGGAGAAATATTTAATTTCAAGAGTATATGTGATAATTTTCTTTATTTGGCAAGGATTTTTAATAAGGAGAAGACTGGAAAAGAAATTGTAAAAAGGGAAAAGGAAAGACTGGAAAGATTAAAAAAGTTTTTTTCTAAATACAGAACGAAAAAGGTCTTCTTCTGCCTTGGAATAAAACCACTTTTCACAGCAGGGGGTAAATCCTATATAGATGAAATGATAAGATTTGCAGGAGGTAAAAATATTTTTGGAGATATTAAAAGGAAATACATTCCGGTAAGTTTTGAAGAAGTTATTAAAAGGGACCCTGATGTTATCATTCAGGTGAAAATGGGTTCTGACTTTTTATGGAATAAATTTGAGAATTTAAAAGCTGTAAAAAATAATAGAGTTTTTAAAGTTGAACCAACCCTCTTCTGCAGTCCAACCCCGAAAAGTTTTGTTGATGCAGTTGAAAAGATTGGTAGATTAATCCACGGAGAGAAAATTAAAGATGAAAAAATTAGTTATTTTAATTTTACTGGTGATTTTAAGTATAATTGCAGGTATTTGTTTAGGCTCTGAATTCCTCTCTCCTTTAAAGATTTTTAAGATAAAGTATCTTGAAGATTTTGAAAGGAAGATAATATTTGATTTAAGATTACCCCGTGTGATGGCTGGATTTTTCACAGGAGGTGGACTTGCAATTACAGGTGCTGTTTTACAGGGACTTTTAAAAAATCCACTTGCAGAAAGTTATACACTTGGAATTTCTGGAGGAGCGTCTTTGGGGATATGTATAGGTGTGATAATTGGTAAATACCTGTGCATCCCTTTATTTGGATTCATTGGCGGAATTATAAGCACACTCATAATTGTAATTGCTGGCTCAAAAAAGAATTTATCAAATCCTTCACTGATATTGCTTGGAGTAATCTTAAATTTCATCTTCTCTTCTTTTGTCCTTTTTATCCTTGCGATATCTGAAAGGGAAAGATTCCAGCAGAGTTTTTTCTGGCTTATTGGAGACCTTTCTTATTTTCCATATTTTCTTTTTAAACCAGCCATACTTATAATTCTGTTTTTCTCCATTTTCATCCTGACTTTTTCAAGGCAACTTGACATCATAAGCATTGGAGAAGAAAAAGCAAAAACCCTTGGAGTTGAAAGCGAGAAAGTTAAAAAGATACTTTTTATTTTTTCTTCAATAATAACAGGAAGTTGTGTGAGCCTTGGAGGTATGATAGGGTTTGTCGGTCTTATCGTTCCTCATATTTCAAGAATATTTTTTGGTTCAGCCCATTTAAAAATTCTTCCTGTAAGTTTCATTCTTGGAGGGTGTCTTCTTACTCTTGCTGATACAATTGCAAGGACTGTAATAAGTCCGATTGAAATCCCTGTTGGTGTAATAACGAGCCTTTTTGGTGGATTATTTTTCCTCTTCCTTCTTTTAAGGAAAAAGACCTGATATGGAAGAGATTTTGAAAGTTGATGGAATTAATTGTGGTTATGGTAAAAAGCCTGTTCTTAAGAATATCTCTTTTTCGGTAAAAGAGGGAGAAATTGTTGGAATTATAGGGCCAAATGGTTCTGGTAAAACAACTCTTGCAAAAGTGATAAGCAGAAATCTGAAACCTTACAGTGGATATGTTTATTATAAAGGGAAAGATATATTCAAACTCCATCCAATTTTATTTTCAAGACAAATTGCCTATCTACCATCAGATTTTGAGATTTATTTCCCTTATTCTGTTGAGGAATTTGTAAGCATGGGCAGATTTCCATACACAGGTAGATTTGGAACTCTAAAAAAGGATGACAGGGAAGCAATTAATGAGAGTCTGCATCTTCTTGATATTTTCAATCTTAAGGACAGGAATGTTCAGGAACTTTCTGAAGGAGAAAAGCAAAGAGTCTTCCTTGCACAGGTCATTGCACAGCAGACTCCTCTTCTTCTTCTTGATGAACCTGTTTCTCATCTTGATATAGGATATAAATTCTCAATAATGGATTTATTGAAAAGGTTGAATAAAGAAAGAGGTATTACTGTTTTGATAATTCTCCATGACCTAAACCTTGCATCTGAATACTGTGACAGGCTGATTCTTCTGCATAAAGGTTGTATTTATAAAGATGGAAGTCCTGATGAAGTTTTGGAATACAAGATTATTGAAGAAGTTTATGAAACAAAAGTCCTTGTATACAAAAATCCCTTCACAAATAGACCATATGTATTTGGAATACCTGAAAAAATTTAATAAAAATTGAGAAAGAAATTATAATAAACAATCAATGGAGGTGGAGGATGAAAAGTGCTATTTATGAAAAAGTTGGTGTAAAGATTGTTTATGGAGCTCTTGTCCATAAAGGAACCCATGAAGGACCATGCAGAATAGGAGATAAAAAATCTTTATCTCTGGAGAATGAAAGAAAATTGGCTAAAGAGGATTTTTCAAATTTTGTAAAAGAAGTGGAAAGGAATATAAATAAGGAATATGCTGAACTGCTGGAACCTGTTTATATTGAATACTTTGAGGATTTCATTATAAAAGAGAGCGAATTTAAAAAATTAGAAAAAGATCTGGAAAATGTTGATTTATTTCTTTTAAAAGGAAGAATCCCTGGCATTGAAAGGTATAAAAAACCTGTTTGTATGATTGGTAAGGGAGTGACAAATGTTGATGTTTCAGCATATATGAGAAGCAGAGGGTTTGAGGGTTACGCAATTTTTGATTTTAACCATCTTAATGATTTAATTTATCTGCTTAAAGTTAGAAAATCAATTAAAAAAACAAAAATATTGAGAATATCCGGTGGTGAAGAAATACCATGGGGAGTTGTAAGCAGTATATATGATTTTGAAAAAATTAAAGATAAATATGGAACAGAAGTTAAAACAATTCTTTTTGATGAGTTTTTTGGAGAAATGGAAGAAATAGAGAAAAAAGAAACAGAAGAGGCTGAAAAGATTTACAGTAAACTGGTTAAAGAAGCAGTAAAGGTACATATGAAGAAGGAAGATATAATTGGCAGTATTTATTTTTATTTAACAGCAAGAAGTTTAATGGGGAAATTTAACTGTAATGCTTTTACCTGCTCCTGTTTTGAACTTTGCAGTACACAGATTCCTGAAAAGAAAAAATTTACTCCATGTCTTACCCACACTCTTTTGAAAGATGAAGGGTTTCCCTCTTCCTGTGAAGAAGATATAAGTGTACTTCTGGCTATGGCTATTTTAATGTATCTTTCAAAAAAATCTTCTTACATGGGAAATCCTTATGTTGTGGATAAAAACATTTTAAGGATAATTCACGATGTTCCTGGAATAAAAATGAAAGGACTTGATAAAGAACCACTTCAATATGAAATAAGAAATTTTACAGTTGCTGGATGGGGAGTAAATATAAGGTATGATTTTTCTCAGGATAAAGGAGAAAAAGTTACACTTGCAAGATTTGATCCGCTTGGTGAAAAAATCCTCGTTGTGAAAGGGGAGATATTGAAAGGATTGAATTTCAATGAGATTGGATGTTCCTTAGGTGTTGAAATTAAAGTATCTGATGCAATGGAATATTTCAATAAGGCTGGAGATTTTGGCCACCACCTTGCCATGGTTTACGGAGATTATACAGAAAAGATTAAAAAACTTGCCAGATTGATGGATTTTGAAGTTGTTGAAGTTTAATGGTTAAAAAAGGGGGTAATTATGGATGGTGAGAAAAGTAAAAAGGTGCTTTACATTCAGATATTCGGGAATAAAACTGAAAATGTTGAAAAAGCAAAAAAGGAAATAAAAGAAATAGCAGGAGATATTGTTGAATTTTTGCCTGATGTTATTTTTGATAAAAAGATACCTTCAGATATCTCTCCTTATTTAAATATAAAAACAGATATTGTTGTGCCTTTATTTCTGGGACTTGATGTTGAACCATTTGCTTACATAAAAAAACCAATCATTTTATGGACAGAGGGCGGGTATTATGGAGCATGGTCAAAAGACCTCAATTCTTTTTTAACCTTAAAGGGAGCAGAAGTTTACCAGTTTATAACTCCATCTGAGGCCAGAGAGACATTGAAAGTTTTAAGAACAAGAAAAAGAATGAGTAAAAGTAAAATTTTATATTTTGGAGAAATGGCAGGAACAACTGCTCACAGAGACCTTTCTGGAGTGATAGGTTCTGACTGGAATCTGGAAAGGGTAAAGGATGTTTTTGGGTGCATCGTTAAACAGATACCGATGGATTATCTCTTAAAAGAAGTGGATAAAGTGAATCTGGATTCAGCAAAAGAAGAATTTAAAGAATGGGAAGATAAAGTTGAGGATTTTGGAGATATAAGCAAAGATGGTTATCTGGAGGTTGTAAAATTTTATCTTGCAATGAAAAAAATATTAAAAGAACAGGATGCAGATGCATTAACAATAAACTGTTTATCAGATTTATTTAAGAAAAAATTCATTACACCATGCCAGGCTCTTGCAAAACTGAACGATGAAGATATACCAGCAGGTTGCGAAGGTGATCTGAACGCCTTGCTTACAATGATGGTTTTCCATTATACAACAGATACTCCTTCCATTATGGGAAATATTTATCTTTTCAGACCGGAAAATGGGCCTGGATTTCCACCTCCTGAAGTCAGAGTTGCTGATGCAAAAGAATACCTTTCTCAAAATAAAGCAAGATTCACTCATGATGTAATTCCATTGAGAATTGCAAAAAGCAAATATTTTCTCACCACTTATCACAACAGTGGTAAAGGAATAACAGGATATGCTGAATTACCAAAAGGTGAAATAACTGTTGCAAGAATAGGCCCAGAAGCAAATAGAATGGTGATTACAACTGCTGAAATTGTAGAAGTTGAAAAATCTGGACATTGTTCATTCTCTGCTTATTTAAAAATGAAAAACCTTGAAGAATATCTGAGGCAAACATCATCAATTCACAATGTAATCACTTATGGGAACCATATAAGCGAAATAAAAAAATTGGGAAAAATAATGAATCTTAAAGTTGTTGAAATTGGATAGAAAGGAAGAAAAAATGAAAGAATTAAATGTAAAGCCACTCCTTATTTATCAACTCCCTGAGAGAAAAAAACAGAGGAGCTGGCGTCCATGGGGAGGTATACAGACAGAGGATGATTTAAAGGAAGAGATAAATAGAATCAATAAAGAAATTGAAGAATTATTACATAAAATAGAATTCCCGTGCAGGATATTGCCATTAACTCCAATTGACAGAAAAGATAAAATAGACAGCCAGGAGATTAATTATTCAGATGTTCTGTTAATTTATGCAGCAGGTGGTTCTGTAGATATTTTAGATAAATTAACTTCTTATGGGAAACCTGTTATCTTTTTTATAAGGCATAGATCTGGGCCGATTTATTACTGGTATGAAGTTATCCACCCGACTTTTCTCCGTAGAAAGACTGATGATATTTCAAGAGGAGATGTTGGTGTAGAAGATATAGTTATAGATGATTATGATGAGATCTTATGGAGGTTAAGAAGCATTTATGGTTTAAAAAATACGATAGGGAAAAGGATAATTGCTGTAGGAGGGCCTTCTGGATGGGGAGAAATTTCTGGAAGAGATGCACCTTTTCTTGCAAGGAAGATATGGCACCTTGATATAATAGATTTTCCTTATCCAGAACTTGGAGAAAGAATAAAAAAAGAAAAGAATAAAATTTTAAATGAATGCGAAAGGAAAGCCAGAGAGTATCTCCAGCAGGGAAATATCACTCTTGAGACAGATGAGAAATTTGTAATAAATTCTTTTCTTCTTTATAAAATTTTTAAAGATTTATTGATTGAATACAAATCCGATGCAATAACAATAAATTACTGTATGAATACTATTATGCCTTTAGCAGAAACTACAGCCTGTCTCCCTTTGAGTTTACTCAATGATGAGGGATACCTCGCTTTCTGTGAATCAGATTTTGTTGTTATACCATCCGGTATCCTTTTACATCATATTTCAGGTAAACCAGTATTTCTTAATGACCCGACAACTCCTCATAATGGAATAGTAACTCTTGCTCATTGTACAGCACCGAGAAAGATGGATGGGAAAAATTATGAACCAGCAAAAATAGTTACGCATTTTGAATCGGATTATGGAGCATCCCCAAAAGTTGAATTCAAAAAAGGACAGCAAGTAACAGTAATAGTTCCTGATTTCAGTGGAAAGTTATGGATAGGGTTTAAAGGGAAAATACTGGAATCCCCTTCCTTCCCTATATGCCGTTCTCAAGTAGAGGTGGAAATAGAAGGAGACTGGAAGAAATTATTGCAGAAGATGAGGGGATTTCACTGGATGATGTGTTATGGAGATTACCTGAAAGAAGTCGGATATGCATTGAAAAAAGTTGGTATAAAATTTGAAATTGTTTAATGGAGGAAAAGATGGAATTAAGAATTTTAATTATTAAACCACCAAAACAATACCTTTCTGAAAAGGAGAGTGAAAAAGGTTATTGGGGATTTGTAAGGTGTAAGAAGGATTATGAGGAGGAAAAAGAAAATATAAATAAGGAATTTAAAAATCTGGTCGGATCAATTAAAAAAGAAGGTATAGAGGCAAATCTTCTGCCAGCAATAGAAGTTGAAAATATAAGTGATTTATTAAAAAAAGAGAAAGAGATTAAAAAATCTGATGTAAATATAGTCTTAACAATATCCTGGGGTGGATGGTATTCCTGTGGAGATTTAATACATGGAATAGTTGCTTTATCAGATTATGTGATTTTCTATGATAGTTTTAAGGAGAATATATATGCGGGAACATTATTTAATCCACCTGCTTATAAATTGCTTGAAAAAAATGGACTTTCAGAAAAAATTTTTCTTGTGGAGGGAGATAAAGAGAAGATAAAAATTATTCTGAGAGCAATCTATTCATTAAAGAAAATTTCATCTTCAAATCTTGTATGTGTTGGCCCAATGAATCCACTGTTTGGAGGATGGTTTTCTTTTAAAAAAGGGACTGAAACTTTCGGGTATAAAACTGTATTCTACACATACGATGAATTTGTTGAGGATTTCAATAATTTCATGAAAGATAAGGATAAATGTAAAGAAGCAAAAAGAGTGATTGAAGAATTCATATCAAACTCAGAAGGAGTTATTGAACCAACAGAAGAAAAACTTCTCAGGGCGGGAATATACTACCTTGTTTTAAAGAAATATGTGGAGGAAAATGAATCTGATTGGATAACAGTAAACTGCTGGGGTAAACTTATTGAGACAACAGAATCCACACCATGTTTTGCATTTTCAAAATTTAATGATGATGGAATAGTTGCAACATGTGAAGCCGACCCAACTGCCATGATTACCCATTATCTTATGAGACATATTTCCGGAAAACCAGCATTTTTTAATGACCCAACTGTAAATGAAAAAGATGGAACACTTATACTTGCCCACTGCACCTCTCCAACAAAACTTCTTGGATTCAGTAAACCTCCATTTTCTTATCAAGTGAGAACACACCATGAATCAAATTATGGAGCAACTCCAAAACTTATATTTAAAGAAGGTAATGTGACAGTAACTGGATTATCTTTTGATATGGAGAAAATGCTTATTTTAAAAGGAGAAGTTATTGGCAGTCCTGATTTAAGGATATGTCGGTCTCAGGTGGAGGTAAAAGTGAATAATCCATCAGAAATACTTGAGGACTGGCAGGGTTTCCACTGGGTGCTTGTGTATGGAGACTATACTGAAGAGATGGAGATAATCTGCAAGATAAAGAAGATAAAAGGAATTGTTTATAAATAAGGAGGAGAAAATGAAAGTAAGTATCCAGCCTGTAAATTTAATACCACCTCAAAAAGATATCTCTCAACTTCCAGTTTTAAGGGTGGAGACATGGATAAAGGGGCCAAAAAAACCAAGAAATTTAAAAAGAATAAAAGAGATACCACCGGAAGATGTAAGTATTGAAAAACTCTGTGAAAAGTTTGACTTTTTGGAAATTCTTCCTCCCGAAAATATCAGAAAAGTAAGCGATATTGATGGACTTAAAAGGGATGTATCTGCTTATATCATAAGCGGTTATGACCTTGCATTAGCAGGGGAGATAGCTAAACTTGGAAAGCCAGTTTTACCTTACTGGGATAACTGGGGATATGCATGGAATGGAAGATGGATAAAGGAAGCCAGTGATGAAGCTGGTGGAGTATGTTTCGTCCCATTTGGTTCTGAAGATATTGAGAAAATTATAAGAGTTTTAAGAGCATATACCTTCATAAGGGAAATGAGAGTATTATATATAGGAGATATACCTTCAAACAGTGTTAAAGATGCAAATTATGATTTTACAGACCTTGAAACCAGATTTGGAATACAGTTTATCCACCTGAATTTTGATGATTTATTAAAAGCAGTTGAAAAAATAAGTGATGAAGAGAGTGGAAAAATAGCAAATCTCTGGAAAGAAAATGCAGAGATTCTTGATGGAAGAGAAAAAAGACTTAAAGATTATGCAAAAATATATTTGGGATTGAAAAAATTACTGGAGGAATACAATGCCAATGGTTTAACAGTTGATTGTGCTTTTTTACCGAATGTTGAACTTGTCCCATGTTATTCTTTTGGAATTCTGATAGATGAAGGGATACCATGTGGATGTGAAGGAGATACATCTGCTCTTTTGGGAATGAGCATACTTATGGGTTTATCAGGAAAATCTGCATTAATGGGAAACTTATTTGAAAATAATACACATGATGATATTGAAAACAATGTAATTGTAATAAACCATGATGTTGTCCCTCCTTCTATGGGAGATGGGAAAGAAAAGATAAAATTGAGAGATTTCCATGCATCTAAAAAAGGGCTTACAGGATTTGTAAAACTTAAGGAAGGTGAGAAAGTAACTATTGTTGGAATGGACAGGAAAGCAAGAAGAATCTGGTATAGCGAAGGCGAAATTTTATGGACAGAAGATACAGTCCATTGCAGAACAAGTATCGGTATAAAAGTAAAAGATGCAAAAAGAATTGGAAAAGAAAGTTTTGGTCATCATCAGGCAATCTCTTATGGAAACCTATGTGATGAAATTGAAATGCTTGGAAAAATATTTAAAATAGAAACCATAAATTTAGGAAAATGAGGAGGGGGAAAATGGAAAAGGCGAAGGTAAAAGTTGTATTTCCAGCAGTTGAAAAAGGGCATCCTACCTGGCCATATATAAATTATGATGTTGAGAAAAGGGCAAAAGATGTGATGAGTATTCTGGAAAAGCAATTGCCTGAAATTGAATTTTCTTACCATGTTATTTATGAAAAAGAGAAGGCAAAAAAATTGGTTGAGGAAGAAAAGGGAAGATATGATGGATATTTAGTCTATATGACATCAATGTGGACAGAAATACCGGAAACAATGGCGAAGATGGGAATCCCTTTAATTGTTGCAGATGAAATCTATTCTGGCTCTGGAGGATTGCTCAGAACAAACTCACTTGTAAAAAAAGAAAATTTACCTGTTGTCTGTATTGGCTCTTCAAATTTCAATGATATTATAAAGGCTGTAAAATTATTTTCTGTAATGAAGAGGATGAGAGAATCAAAAATTCTTGTTGTTGCAGATGGGGAATCATGGGGAAGCAGCAATAGAAAGATAAAAAAGATAAAGGAAATTTTTGGAACAGATGTGATAAGAATGACTTCAGAGGAATTAAATTCATATTATAAAAAAGTTGATAAAGAAAAGGCAGAAAAATATAAGGATAAATGGATAAAAGAAGCGCTGAAGGTTGTTGAACCCACAGAAGAAGAGATATTAAAATCAGCAAAAATGCATCTGGCAATTAAAAAAGCAATGGAAGATAAGAAAGCAGATGCAATAACAATTGATTGTCTTGGACTCTATTATTCCGGTAAACTTTTTGCTTATCCATGCCTTTCTTTCTTTGAATTAAATAATGAAGGTTCAACAGGTGTATGTGAGGCAGATTTAGATTCTGCAGTAACACAGCTTTTAATAAGGTATTTAACAGGAAGACCCGGTTATGTTTCTGACCCTGTCATTGATACCGCAACAAACCAGATAATTTATGCTCACTGTGTGGCAACCAGTAAAGTTTATGGCCCTGATGGTTTAAGCAATCCATATATAATACGTTCACATGCAGAAGACAAAAAAGGTGCATGTGTCCAATCACTATTACCGACAGGGGAGACAGTAACAACAGTTAAAGTGAGTTCCTTAGATAAAGCATTCTCTATACATACAGGTAAAACAATTGGGAATGTTGAGGATGAAAAGGGATGCAGAACAAAACTGGCAGCAGAAGTTGATGCAGAAAAAATACTTAATAATTTCCATTTTGAAATATTTTCCTGGCACAGGGTAACTTTTTATGGAGATTACAGAAAAGAAATGATGGATCTTGCAACTCTTTATGGACTTAAAATTTATCAGGAAGATAAATAATTAAAAAGGAGGGGAAATGGATAGATTAATAGCAGGTATCCAGCTTTACACATTAAGGGGATTTTGCAAAGATTTAAAGGGGATAGAGGAGACTTTTAAAAAGATAAGGAAAATAGGATACAGGGCTGTACAGATTTCAGGTATAGGAGAGATTGATTTTAAAGAGTTGAAGAAAATCCTTGATGATAATGGATTGTATGCATGTTCAACTCACACACCTTATGAGAGAATAATAAATGAGACTGAAAAAGTTATTGAAGAGCATAAAATACTGGGATGTGAAGGTATTTTCTGCCCTGGGCTTCCAAAGGAATTAAGAAAAGGGAAAGAAGGATATCTGGAAGCAGCGAAAGAGTTCAAGAAAGTTATCAAAAAGATAAAGAAGGAAGGTCTTATCCTTGGATACCATAACCATGGCGTGGAATTTGAAAGATTTGGTAAAAAGACAGGACTTGAAATTTTACTTGATGGATGTAAAGAACTTGAAGTTGAAATTGATACATACTGGGTGCAGTATGGAGGAGGAGACCCTGCATACTGGATAGAAAAATATTCAGGTAGAGTAAGCCAGATACATTTAAAGGATATGGGAATAATTGATAATAAACAGGTTATGCCTCCAATCGGTGAAGGGAATTTAAACTGGGAAAGGATTATAAAAGCATGCAGGAAGGCAAAAGTTAAATATTGTCTTGTTGAGATTGATGAACCAACAATAGAACCATTTGAAGCAATTGAAAGGAGCCTTAAATTTTTGAAAAAATTTGGAATAAAGCCCTAAACTTTATTTTTTAATTTTTTGATAAGAACAGGTATTATTTCAAAGAGGTCTCCAACAATTCCAAGATTTGCCACTTTAAAGATTGGTGCATCCGGGTCTTTATTTATGGCTATTATATAATCTGAAGTCTGCATCCCTGCAAGATGCTGGATTGCTCCTGATATTCCACATGCTATATAAACTTTTGGTTTAACAGTCTTTCCAGTCTGACCAACCTGATGAGGATATCCTATCCATCCTGCATCAACTGCTGCACGTGAAGCCCCAACAGCGCCACCAAGCAATTCAGCAAGTTCCCATATCATTGAAAAGTTTTTACCATCCCTCAATCCCCTGCCTCCAGATACTATTATTTCTGCCTCCTGTAAATCCACAACATTTTTTGTCATTTCCCTTTTTATAATCTTCACCCTTTTATTTACAGAAAATGATGAAAATTCTTCAATTATCAATTTCCCATCAGGGTTATCCTTAATTTTTGCTTCTTCAATAATTTTTGGTCTTATTGTTGCCATCTGGGGTCTGTGGTCTCTGCATACTATCTTTGCCATAAGATTCCCACCAAATGTTGGCCTTATCTGTACAAGGAGTTTACTTTCATTATCAATATCTATTCCTGTACAGTCAGCTGTAAGCCCTGTTCCAATCCTTGCAGCGACTGATGGAATGAAAGACCTTCCAGCCATTGTTGCTGAAGCAAGCAAGATAGAAGGTTTATATCTTTCAATAAGCTGGGAAAGGATATCAATATATGGTTCTTCCTGGAATTCTTCAAGTGAATCATCTTTCACAATATAAACTTTTTCCGCTCCCCTTTTTATAAGTTCCCTTCCCATCTCCTCAACATTCTTTCCGCCAATAATAACCCCTGATACTTCTTCACCCAGTTTTTCTTTCAATTTCAAACATGCATTTAAAAGTTCAAAAGAGACAGATAACAATTTTCCTTTCTTTTGTTCTGCAAAAAACCATATCCCTTTATATTTTGATATATCTTTTTTCCTTTCCTTCTCTACAATTAAAATTGCATTTTGAGGACACTCCTTAACACATATACCGCAAAGCCTGCAATTCTCATTTATTACAATCTTTCCCTCTTTTTCCTCAATTCCACCGAATGGACATTTCTCAATACAGATTCTGCAAAGATTACATTTTTCATAAAGAATTTTTATTCCCATCACAATATACCCTGTTTTTTAAGTTCTTTTAAAATCTCATCTGCCATTTCTTCTGCACTCCCGCTTAATTTTCTTCCCTCTTTCTTCACCGTATGTTTCCAGATATCAATAACCCTTGTCGGTGAACCATCCTGTCCAAATCTCTCCTCATCTCCACCAATATCTTTTGCACCCCATTTTTTTATCTCTGCTTTTTTTGATTTTAAAAGCCCTTTAAGTGATGGTATCCTTGGCTCATTTATTTCTTTAACAACTGTAATTAAAACAGGTAGAGGACTTTTCAGTATTTCGTAATGGTCCTCAAGCAATCTTTTACATTCAATCTGGTTATTCTCTATGTTTATTATCTGACTCACATATGTGATAAATGGGATTTTCAAATTTTCAGCAATTTCAGGCCCAACCTGTCCTGTACTCCCATCCATTGCTTCTTTCCCACATATGATGATATCAAAATTACCTATTTTTTTAATTGCACAGGAAAGTGTATATGAAGTAGCCAGTGTATCACTTCCAGCAAATTTCATATCTGTAAGTAATATAGCATCATCCACACCCATTGCTATTGCCTCCCGTAATGCACTTTCTGCCTGAGGAGGACCCATTGATATGGCTATTGTCTCTCCACCAAATCTCTCCTTCAATCTCAAACCCTCTTCAATTGCATACATATCATATGGATTTATAATTCCTTTCACACTATCCCTCTTTATCCTTTTTGTCTCATTATCAATTTCAACTTCAAAAGTCTCAGGAACCTGTTTGATACAGACTATTATTCTCATCGTCACTTAACTGATTTGTAAACCATCTCTGTTAATCTTACAACTTTTTCAATAACTGAAAAATCTGTATTTGGTTTTTTATTATTCCTTATGCATTCTATAAAATCCTCTGCTGGAGTTTTAACAGAAGGAGATATTTTCCTTATAGGGGAGGGGGATTTCTCACCATTGATATGTATATAGGAATCTTCTCCTGCACTGCTAACTTTAATAACTCCCTTTTCTCCCCATATAAGCAGTGCTTCTCTAAATCCAGGGTCTATCCCCAGAATTCCAAAATTTCCTATAGCACCCTCTTTAAATTTCACTATGAATGATGTGTTTATATCCACCTTCATACCACGGTAATCAATGAAAGAATATACATCAGAAGGTGTCAAATCTGTAAGGAAAAATAACATTGCAAGGAAATGGCTTCCTGAATCCATAAGCTGTCCGCCACCTGATATTTCAGGGTCAAACCTCCATGTTCTTTTTGTCCTTTTTATAAGTTCAATCCATCCCTGAGCAAGGTATCCACATACAAAAATTATCTTTCCAATCCTTCCATTTTTAATCTCCTCTCTTGCTCCAAGGAAAGTTCCGAGATAATGCCTCTGGTATCCAACAACAAACACCTTTTTCTTTTCCTCAAGTAATCTTTTAACTTCAGATAGTTCTTCAGAATTTATAACTGCAGGCTTTTCAACAAGAATATGTAAATTATTCTCTAAGGCAAGTTTAATCTGTGGAAAATGGTATTTATGTGGTGAGCATATTACAACTCCATCAATATTGCCACTTTTAATAATTTCTTCCTCTGAAGAATATATCCTTACATTCCCTGCATCTTTTGAAAACCTTTCAGAATTCCCTTTATCAGGGTCAAAAACTCCTGTTATTTTTACTCCATCAATATTCTTCAGTACCTCCAGATGTTTATATGCTATTGAACCACACCCTATAAATCCAATCCTTATTTCATCATTTTTCTGGCACATCTTTTATAACCAATTTTCCTTCAGCATATGCTTTTCTAACTCTATCACAGTATTTACATTCCCCTTCAGGATGGCAGAGGATGATAGTTGGGTCTTTCCTCAACTCTTTTATTATACTCTTTACCAGTTCCCTTGCCCTCATTATCTTTACACGTGCTTTCCCAACCTTTCCCTCTTTCACTATTCCACTCTTTTTCCAGATGGGCTCCATCACTTCAAGCAATCTTCCAAACCCTGCTGTTGGCCAGTTTGTTAAATGGACAACCTTTACCTTTCCATTATCAAAAATACGGACATCTCCTTCTTCCAGATTTGATGGTTCCATCAATTGCTGTGCATAATGGATTGTTGTATTTGATTCATGCCCAACACCAAGCAATAAAATATATCCATTCCATCTTACCAATTTATCAATTGGGCTTCCAGGCCCAAGTGCAGGGCCAACTTTATGGTCTTTTGTTATTTCAACTGCTTTCCCACCTATAGCTGCTACTGAATGGGTTGGATGACGGCTTCTCACCGCATCTTTTCTCTTTCTGAAAACTTCTGTTAAAGTCCCAACAAAAGATGGGGAAGTCTCAGGGTCAAATACACCACCTACATATACTCTCCCTTCAAGTGTATGGGTTGGAACAATAACTGTTCCCTTTTTCCCAACAGTCTCTATCAAAGCATCTATAACTGTATTTGCTCCACCTTCAACATAACCGAGACTGCGGAGTGAAGAGTGGACCATCACAATATCTCCTTCCTTCAAACCAAGTTTCTTCAAATCCTTCTTTAAATCCTCCTTTGTAAATCCTTTCTCCTTAAGTCTCCTCTTCACATTTAATGTTTCAAGTAAATGGTTTATCCTTCCATACTCATCCTTCACCACTTTCTTTATCTCTTTTTTCAGAAATGAAATGTAATCTTTGAAATGGGAATGTTCTGCTTTTGGAACCAGTTTTAATAATGAATCAAAAGCCTCCATCTCCCTTTCCTTCATATAACCAATTTTCCTCTCAATATCATCCAGTAAAGATTCCTTATCCTGAATTTTATCCAATTTTGAGATATATTTTTCAATCTCACTGATTATCCTTACTTTCGCCCTGGAACACATCTCCTCAGCAAGCCATCGTGCTTCTTCTTTTCCGGCATTGGCAATAAAGTAAGCATATATAGCTGAAATTATTCCTGTTCTTTTCAAAGTTAAAGGGTCAATCTGGTCCGGTCTATCATATGAAGTATGATAGGTGAGGTAATCTATTCCTGTACTTAAACTTGGTGTGGGTACACCAACTGATCTATCAGAAAGGATTCTGCTTTCCGGTTCAATATATTCTCCTTTTATCCATCTGAAAGGTACTTCACTTTCTGGAGAATCTTCCCTTGAAAATTCCTGTGAGGATTTTTCCACTATCCATTCAAGTAAGTCATCAACAAAAGAGGGAGTATCCTGGTGGGCATGTGTCCTTCCAACTTTTAAAATTATATTTTTCTTTTTAGGGTCTATACCAACACAATCAAGGTTAAGTCCTGCTATTGTATTTTGAATTTTATCTTTATTATTTGCCAGATAAGAGGATATTCCAAAAAATTCTGCTCCAAGAAGGAATCTTATACTCCTTTTGGGAGGAGGCAATTTCCCCTTTTTAATCAATCTGTTCAAACACCTTGCAACTTCAAGTAATACTGCACAGCCAGAAGCATTATCCACTGCTCCAGGCTCATTTAAATGTGCAACAAGTAAAATCTCTTCCTTCCCTTTCCCTGGTATTACACCTGTAACATTCCCTGTTACCCCTTCGTATATCTCACTATCTACATTTGCAAAAACTTTTACTTTTCCATATTTTTTAATTAAATTTTCAAGATATTCTCCGTCCCTTGGAGAGATTGAAAAAGCAAAACAATTTTTCTCAAATTTCCATCCAAGTAAAAAATGCCACCTTACAGAATCAGGGATTTTGTATAGTTTATTTGATTTAAGATATAAATACCTTGCATCCTGTATTATACCAATAGCACCTTTTTCCACTGCCAATCTCATTATTGACCTTGCCAACTGGTGAGTAAAGATGATTTTTCCCTTCACATCAATACCTTCATAATCTTTTTCTTTCATTCCATCAGGAATAAATACCACCTCTGCCTCTATTCCACCCTTTGGAGTTGGAGGCGAAAGAGAAATGACTGAACAGCGATTTTCACTGTATCTTGCCAAAACTTTCCCCTTTGCTTCTTCAGGATAAGTGATTATCAATTCACCTTCTTTAATTCTCCATGCAGAAGGCATAATATAATCTCCATATTTTGTTATTCCATCAGCAGGATAATCCAGTATCTCCACTCCACTTAAACCACTTTCTTTCAAATCATCCATACAGTATTTTGCAGCTTCATAATATCCTGGAGAATAGACCTCACGGTTAAAACAGAAAATTTCATATACAAGGCGGTAACATCTTTCCCTTGAAAACTCCAGTTCTATTGCATCATACAGATTTTTAAACTCTCTTTCCATTTTCTATTCTGTTAAGAAGGTAAATAATCTCATCCATATCCTGGAACCTTTCCTTAGGGTCTTCCTTTGTTGAAACTTCTATAATATGAGAAATCTCATTTGTAATTGGGAAATTCAATTGAGAAAATATATTCTCCATACTTTTTCCAAAAGAATAGATATCCACTCTTTTATCAATCCTTCCCTGATAGACTTCAGGAGCAATATATCCTCTCGTTCCACCAGAAGAAGGCGGATTTTTCCAGAAAATAAATCTCTTTTTCCTTGCAAGTCCAAAATCTGTAATCTTTACTTTTTTCAGAGAGTAGGAGAGTAATATATTTGAAGGATTGAAATCTTTATGGATGATACCCTTTTTATGAAGATAAGAAAGACCCAAAGCAGATTTTTTCAATATTTCTATAATCTTTTCAAATGTGAATACTTCCTTTTTCGTTTTTATCATCTTATTCAGGTCAATATCCAGAAGTTCCATGAAAATAAAAAAATTTCCTTCATATTCCACAAAATCATAGACTTTTACTATATTCTCATGTTCAAGTGACATTGCAATATGTGCTTCATTTTTAAACCTTTTAATCTGCTCCTTTTCAATTCTTCTTGGATGCAATACTTTAACAGCAATTACATTTCCAAAAGGAGGGTTAAGTGTAACACTTGTTGCTTTATAGACTGTGGAAAATCCTCCTGAACCAACCATCTCCTCAAGTCTGTATCCCTTTACCACAAATCCAGACCTTACCTTCATTTTTTTGAAAAATCATTACATTTTAAACCATTTAAAATTTTTGTCAATCCTTGCTTCTTTTAACTTTATATGGTAAAAGCCATCTTTTCCTTCTTATAAATGGTTCGTTTTTAAACCTCTGCTCAACAATACCTGCTTTTTCTAAGAAATTGAAACAACTTCTCATGCAACCTCTGGAACCGCATATTCCGTAACTTCCTCCAACTCCCCATTTCTGTAAATAGGCATGCCCTTCAATTATATAACCTGACGGGAATTCTTCTGTCTTCCTCCATTTACCTGTGGAAAGACTCCAGCAGAATTTGTAAGCAGCTTCTTCTGAAAAATTCTGCTTCCTTGCATCTATGTTCCATCCTGGAAAGGATTTGTGGATGAAAGGAGAGACTCTTGAATCACCACCGTGATAACTTAAAGTGCATTTTCCAAGGTCAATATCTGCCCATTCATAAGTATAATTTTCTATCTTTATACTTACTTTTTTTCCTTCTTTTATGTGTGGTATTGCATTTGAAGGACAACCTTTAACACATTCCATACACCTTTTGCATATACTTCCAGGTTTTACAAGAGGGTCTGGTTCAACTTCAAGGTCTGTGATTATAGCATGCAATCTCTGTCTTGGCCCATATTTTTTTGTCAAAAAAACTTTGCTCCATCCAATCTCTCCAAGGCCAGCACAGACTGCTGCTATTCTTATTGCAAGATGGACATCTGGAGGTGGCTGATTTTCTCTCAATGGCTTTCCAGGTGGTTTCGCTTCAGGAACTCCTGAATAGTAAGGAACTGCTTCATATCCATAATCTTCAATGAAACAGGCAAGTTCATATAATGGGAGCTGGATGAAAAATGAGTTTAAAAGTCCATGGTAATCAAAATAAGTATAGGATACCCAGTTTGTCCCCTCCTCAATTCCGCGCCAGCCTCCCCTTAATATCCTTTTCCCCACAACTATGACTGTCTTTGCTTCTGGAAAAATACTTTTTGGATGCATATCTACTGGAGCATTTTCAAATCTTTCAATATTTGCAAAACCTATAAGGTCAAGTCCAAGTGAATATGCAACCTCTCTTATTTTTTCTTTTGTCAATCTTTTTCCCATTTCCACACAGACCTCTTTCTGAATTTTTCATTGAATAAATTTTTTATTCTTTTCTTCTTCTCAAGATGAGAAAGGCATGTTCTTGAACATAAAGCAGCTATTCTGTCTGGTTTTGCATCTTCATAATAAATATTTGGAAATACACCATTTTTACATATCCTGCACTTTTCCCATTCAATTTCTGCAACGACCATTTCCTTTCCACATATTTTTATTTTTCTTTCTTTTCCACCTATTGCATTAAGAGGACATATCCTCACACATTCTTTACATAAATCACATATATTTTCTTTTTTTATCGGGTCTGGCTCTATCTCAGCATCGGTAATAATTGCCTGGAATCTCTGTCTTGGGCCAAATTCAGGAGTTAAAAATATCCCGCAATATCCAATCTCTCCAAGACCTGCTCTTACTGCTGCATCTTCTATATCAATCAAAACATTTGGAGCAGGATACCCTTTCTTCACAGGTATCCCCATCGGTGGAGTATCTGGAGGAATATTCGGTAAAGGGACTGCTTCATATCCTCTATCTTCAAGAAATTCACTTATTTTAAAAGTCACCATTGCAAGGAACCTGTCTTCAAGCCAGATTCTTCCGTAAAATGAATAAATGCCAAACTGTGTCCCTTCCTCAACACCTCTCAGCGTCCCTCTTGTTATCCTTTTCCCCACAACTATAACTGTCTTTGCTTCTGGAAAAATACTTTTTGGATGGTGCTGTTTTTCAATCCCATCAAATCTTTCAATATTTGCTATTCCAATTAAATCTGCTTTCACCTTCCTTGCATACTCTTTCAATTCTTCTTTATCAATCATTCCCTCCTCCCCTTAAATGGGCAAACTCTTATACATTCCTCACATATATTTAAATGCCTTTTCTGCACTCCCCATTTCACTTTACTCACATTCCTTGCAATTTTCTCAATATCTATATTTTCAGAAATATTTATCTCAGGGTTTATCCCATAATATTTTGGCCCTTCCTCACCACTTAAACAATATCTTTTTGCCATGTCACATTTATAAAGGTCAATAACAGGATATTTAAAATCTATCCCTTCAAATTCAAAACTCACCGTTTCATTTTTTATCGCATCTGTTGGGCATGATGAAATACATAAATTACAGTCTTCACAATAATTTTTTCCATTATAGAGAGGGTCATCTTCAAAAAATCCATCTGTTAAAACAAAGATAAATCTCTGTCTCTGTCCAAACTTTTCAGTAATTATTACTCCATTCTTTCCAATATAACCGATACCTGACAGGAAAGCCTCAAAGTTCCCTGTCCTTGCATCTGGGAGATAACCTCTTGAATTCTTTACATATGAATAAAAACCGGTGATTGAATGGGTGAGAGTAGCTTTATATCCATTTCCTTCAAGGAACTTTACAAGATTCAATCCAATATCCTTTAAAAGAAGGAGTGTCTCATAATGAGCATAGGCATAAGGGCTGACTGTTTCAGCAGGGGTTACCTTTGCAGTATCAATACATGCATCAGGGAAATGAAGACCGATTGCTATTGCAGATTTTCCATCCTCCAAATAATCTTCAAATTTTTTAATCTTTATTTTCCTTTCCCTGATTTCAGGAATAAATGGCCCATAAATCTTTCCCTTATCCAAAATCTCATAATAATTTTCTGGAATAAAATTTCCCATCTTTTTTATAAATCTCTCATACCTTTCTTTTGTGAAAAATCCAACAAGGTCTGCTCCCTGATTTAAACAGAAATCTTTAATATCTTCCTTCCTCAAATTTCTCCTTCCTTTCTTACTTTCATATCTTACATTCGGAAAATCTGCTCCTGTAATAACTGTGGAAAAATAATAGTTTTTAACTTTACCTGTTATTTCCTGACCTATGAGTGAATGCGGGATATTGTAGGATGTGATTGAAGAATAGCCAGATATATCAAAAAGATGAGCAATTTTGAAAGACAAAAGGTTTAATCTTCTTTCAACTGAAGATAAAAGGTCAGGAGTTTCATTATCCACCTTAATCCCTATTGAGATTACGCTCTTCCCATCAGGTAAATGGTATTCGGGATGGAAATAATTTGAATTTCTGAAATTATCAACAGGACAGGAGACAAAAATATCAATGAAGTTTTCTTCAACCATCTTTAAAATTTCATTTTTTAAAATTTCCGGTGATTTTTTTATCTCCTTTTTTCTCCTTGGAGCATCTGTATAATCTTTCTGATAGTACCTTTTCTGAGGAACCATACAGTATTTAAGGCACATCCCTTCTTCCCCACCTTTTATTCCATATTTTTCAAGATTTTCAAGAATTACTTCCTCATCAACTTTTTCAGGGATTGGAAGTGAAAGATTTAAAAGGAAATTCTCAGCCCAGGCACATCTCCACTTATTTATATCAGGGAATTCAAAAATCTTTCCCCCTATTTCAATTCTGTTTATCTTTTTCACTTCCTTTCTGAAAGCATCTGTTGGACAGTGCCTTACACATTCCATACACCTGTCACATAATCTTTCTCCTTCATACATTGGGTCAGGTAAAAGTTCAGCCTCTGTAATAACTGAAATCACTCTCTGCCTTGGGCCAAATTCAGGAGATAAAAAAAGACCGCTCCATCCAATCTCACCGAGACCAGCACAGACTGCTGCATATCTATGGGCAAGGTCTGGAGCAAAGGAAATTTTAAGGTCTTTATAAGGATAATATCTCCATATATTGGTTGAAGCAATAGGCAATGTTTTATATCCCTTTTTTTCAAGGAATATCGCCATTTTGAATGCCAAATCATCAAGAATTGGATTCATTGCTGCACTTTGCGTGCGATAAGGACCCATATCATGTGGGGTGGGATATCCTCCAAGTTCAACAGCACAATCAAGATGGTGTATACCCATAACTATCACACTTTTTGCTTCAGGTAGCAGACCCTTTGGACTCATCCTTAAAGGTGCATTCTTAAATCTCTCAACAGGAGCAATTCCAACAAGGTCTGCTCCAAGTTTTTTGGCATAATCCTTAACTTCACTTGTAAGTTTTTCCTCCATCTTCTACCTCCTGCTTCCTGGCTTTACAAGAGGAATACCTTTCTTACATAATGGGCATTCTGAAGGATGGTAATTTTTAATTTCCAGTTTAAGGAGGGACTTAACTGGATATGGGAATTCTGCTTTCCCTCTTTCAACAATACATCCTATACCAACAATCTCTCCTTTCTTTTCTCTCACAATCTCTATAACCTCCCCAACAGATAACCCTGTCGTTATAACATCTTCACATATAAGAACTCTCTCTCCTTCAAGAATATCAAATCCTCTCCTCAATCTCATCTTTCCGTTTTCCCTTTCCGCAAATATACTCCTTGCTTTTAAAATCCTTCCAAGTTCATAGGAAAGTATTATTCCACCTATCGCAGGCCCTATCACAACATCTATTTTCTCATCTTTAAACATTTTTGCAAGTTGAAAAGCTATCTTTTCCCCATATTCCGGATACTGGAAAACAAGTGCTATCTGAAAATATTTATCTGAATGGAGTCCTGAAGATAGTAAAAAATGTCCTTTTAAAATTGCCCCTGTCTCTTCAAGAATTTTTTCAATATCCATTTTTTCTCCTTCCTTTAGTTTCAGAAATAAATAACTTTTCGTATTCCCTCATTAAATATTGTGTAATCGGGAAATTATCACTTTTAAATATCCCTTCTATCTCCCTTACAGGTAATATCCCGCAAAGTGTATTTGTAATAAATACTTCATCAGCATCCTTCAAAGAAGAAATAGTATATTTTCCCTCTTCAAATTCAATATCCAGCCTTTCGCATATCTCCAGAACCAGATTCCTTGTTATCCCCTCAAGAATACCACATTCTAAGGATGGAGTGAAGAGTTTCCCTTTAATAATAAAGAATAAATTTGCAACTGTCGCTTCTGATATTTCTCCCTTACTGTTTAGAAGAATGGCATCATCATATCCTTTCATTTTTGCTTCAATTCTTGCAAGGACATTTCCTGCAAATGAAAGGGATTTCACTCTTGATAAAATTGATTTCTCATTTACATAAAAGTTTTTGCTCACCATACACCTTATACCTTTCTGATAAAATTCATCAGGATATGGATGGTAAGGCCTTGCAATTATTAAAATAAAAGATTCCCTTTCATCCTGTGGGTCAAAAAATAAAGGGGCTTTCCTCCATACATTTATTCTAACATATGCATCTTCTATTTTTGCTTTCTTTAAAAGTCTTATTATATCCTCCTCAACTTCCTCTTTTTCTTTATTTATTGAAAGATTGCAGAAGCAAGCATTTTTAACAAGCCTTTCCCAGTGGTGTTCCCATCTGAATATCACATAATTTCTCACCCTTAATGTATCAAAAATACCATCACCATAAAGAAATCCTCTCCATAAATCATCAATCGTTATATTTTTGAAAGGAATAATCTTTCCCTCAAACAAGCATTCTCTTAAATTCTCCTTCATTTTCAAAACCCAGGGTTAAAAAGAATGCCTTTGCTTTCGTTATTGTCTCCTCATATTCCTTCTCAGGGATACTGTCCCAAACTATCCCGCCTCCCACAGGATAATAAAGTTTTTGACCTTTAAGGAGGATTGTCCTTATCATAATATTGAGCTCCATGCACCCGTTCAATCCAACATAACCGAAACTTCCTGTATAGAAAGACCTTTTGGTAGGTTCGAGTTCCTCAATTATCTCCATCGCCCTTACTTTTGGAGCACCTGTTATTGAACCACCTGGAAATGTCGCTTTCAATAAATCAACTGTATCCACCCCTTCTTTTAAAGTGCCTTCAATAAGGGATGTTGTCTGGTAAACTGTCCTGTATTTTTCAAGTATCCGCAATTTTTTAACCTTTACACTCCCAAATTCACATATCTTTCCAAGGTCATTCCTTTCAAGGTCAACTATCATTACAAGTTCTGCTTTATCCTTTTCACTTTTAAGAAGTTCACTTTTATAAATTATATCATCTGTTTTTGTCCTTCCCCTCGGTCTTGTCCCTTTCATAGGTCTTGTAATCACTGCCCTTCCTGTCTTTTTAATGAATAATTCTGGAGAATTTGAAAGGATTTTGAAATCTCCTGCATTGAAATATCCGGAAAATGAAGTTGGGTTTACATTCCTTATTTTCAGATATATATTTTCAGGGCAAAATTTACCATCTGCTTCTATTCTCTGGGAAAAATTTATCTGGTAAACATCTCCATTTCTGATATATTCCTTTATTTTTTTGATAGACTCTATATATCTTGATACCCTCATATTTGAAGATATTCCTTTGATTTCAACGGGTGTATCTTTCCTTTCCTTATATTTTCCAGCATTTTCAAATAGAGTTTTTATGTATTTATAAAATGAATTGAATTTCTTTCTATAAACAGACTCATTCCCATTTATATTTATCCCTGCCAAAACTGTCTTCTTCTCTCCATGGTCAAATATAAGGAAAAACTCATAAAAACATAAAAATATATCAGGGATATTTAAATCATCTTTTGAAATATCAGGGAGTCTCTCAATCTCCCATGCCAAATCATAAGAAAAATACCCAAGCCCACCGGGAGAGAAGAAAGGACTGGAAATATAGGAATATTTTTTCAAAAATTTATCAAGGATTATGAGAGGGTCTCCATTAAATCTTTTCACATCACCGAATTCCCACACAGATATATCCTTTCTCTTACTGGTAAATATTAAAAACGGCCTCAATCCCATCACTGAATAACTTCCCTTTGTTCTTTTACAACTATCAAGGTAGCAAAAATATCTTTCACAATTTAAAATTTTGAAAATTGAGGCTGGACAAATATAGGGAAGTTTTTTTGAGAAAATTTTCATTTCTCAAGTTTTTTTATTTTATTAACCCTCCGCAGATGCCTGCCTTTAAGGAAAGGTGTCTCAAGAAAAACTTTTGTTATTTCCCATGCAAGTTCCTTTGCAATTATACGCCCACCAAATGTAATAACATTTGCATCATTATGTTCTCTTGCAAGTTTGGCAAGGAAAGTTGAATTGCATAAAGCAGCCCTTACACCTTTAAATTTATTTGCTGTTATGCTCATTCCAATACCTGTTCCGCATATAAGGATACCCCTTTCAATCTCTCCATCAGAGATACTCTTTGCAACTTTCACTCCATAATCAGGATAATCAACTGCTTTTTTAAATTCCGGCCCAAAATCAATCACCTCATATCCTTCTTTTTTAAGTTTATCTTTAAGATATTCTTTTATCTCAAATCCAGCATGGTCACTTGCTATCCCTACTTTCATAAACATATCCTTTTTAAAACAATTTTTTCAATTTTTTCTTTTATTATGTCCCTTATCTGCCTGTAAAAAGAAAAATCTTTACCTGCAGGGTCAGGAATATCAAGAACAGTTATCTTTTCTTCTGCTTCTGGTAAAAAACTTATTATTTTCTCCTTCTGCCTTTCTTCCATTACAAATATAATATCTGCTTCTTCAACCTTTCTGAAATCAAGTGGCTGGGAGAAATCCTTTTCAATATTTATCCCTATCTCACTCAAAACTTTTCTTGTCTTGTCAGGTATCTCCCCCTTATTTATAATTCCAACACCTGCTGATTCAACCTTTATCTTCAATTTATCTTTTATAATATCTTTAAGAATAGCCTCTGCAATTGGACTTCTGCATGAATTTCCCTCACATACAAATAAAATATTTCCTCTTAAAAGTTTCATCTTATCATTTACAAATTTCCATATGGTTGATTCCCTCCCATCCGTCCTTCCTCCATCAACAACTATATCAACTCTTTCCTTTAACTCTTCATCAATCTCATCAATGCAGGATGGAGAGTTTTCACCTGATAAATTTGCACTTGTGGAAGCAAGAATTTCAAAATGTTTCAGAACTTCAAGAAGAAATGGATGGTCTGGAATCCTTATCCCTATCTCATTGCTGGATGAGACAATGAAATTTATTTTTCTTTTTGCTCTGAATATAAAAGTATACCTTCCTGGCCACTTTTTCTTTACAAACTCTTCCTTCTTTCCATCAATTTCTGCAAACTTTTTTGCTTCTTCTATATCTCTCACAAACCCTGTAAGTACTTTTTCTCTCTTTCTTCTCTTTACTTCAAATATCCTTTCTTTGGATAAATCATTCCATCCATCACATATTATCCCATAAACAGTATCTGTTGGAGAGATTACAATTTTCCCTTCTTTCAATCTCTTCACAATATAAGGGACAACATCCAAACCTTTATCTTTAATCTTTATCAATTCCATACCATCAGAATTTTACATAATTTATAAATTTTATGCCAGAAGAACAGAAAAAATCCCGACAAGGAATATTCCATCATATACTCCAGCTCCCCCTATACTCATAACACCCGGATATTTACTGAGAGCAGGGAGATTCAATATATCTGCTCCTATAAGGACCCCAAGGACACCTGAGATATAGGCAACAGGTATTTTATTCTCTGGAGAAAGAATATATGCAAGGATTACAGAGACAATCGGTGGTATAAATGCAGGTATTGTAATTCCAACTCCTGGAACAACTTTTGATAGTTTAAAACAAACAACAATTGAAATAATTGTTGCAAAAAATGTTGGTAAAAATGGAGCTTTCCTTATTAAATAAAGGCAGAGAAGAAGAGGGATAATGCATCCTCCAAGATTAATCGCTATTATCTGTTTTGTATGTATTTCAGGCATTCCAAATGGACGGAAAAGAAAGAAAATTTCTCTTTCTGGAGGGATTAAAACTGCTTCCTTAGAATATACAGGGATATTGATCATACTTCCTATGAGAGAAGCCAGAAGTATCAAAAATGCAAGTGTTGGAGGAATTCCAATTTTTGATAGTGCTATATTTATTATCTCAATGTGTATTATGAAAAATAAAAATGGAAGGAGGATTATGAGAAGTAAAAGAAGAAGCAGAGAAAAAGGTAAAAATATCATTTTTAATTCTCCTTATATTAAAAGTAATTTAAACCTTTAAAAAATTTATGTCAAAATTTAAAAATTGACTGGAAGATTGAAAAATTCTAAAATTCCTTTGTATGAATAATATCTTCCTCTCAGCATGGAGACATTGCGATCTGGCAGGGAAAGCAGACCTTGTAATCCTTGGAATTTTCTCTCTTGTTTCCTGGTGTATTATAATTGAGAAATTTTTTATTTTGAGAAGGGTAAGGAGAAATAACAAAATTTTCAAATCTTATCTTGAAAGAGGGGAAAAACCGCCTGATTTATTCTGCCCACTTTCAAACATTTTAAAATATGGACTTGAGAAAAATATTGATGATGATAAATTTGATGAATATATTGAGAAATTTGCTACAAACCAGCTTGAAGCCCTTGAAAGCAATCTGAGTTTTCTTGCAACAACATCTGCTATCTGTCCATTTCTGGGACTCCTTGGAACTGTTTGGGGGCTTCTCCTTGCATTTAATAATATGGCCATAACAGGTTCCTCATCAATAAAAGTTGTTGCATCAGGAGTTGCTGAAGCATTGATTACAACTGTTGTTGGTCTCATTGTTGCAATTCCTGCAGCAATAGGATATAACTGGTTTTTAACTGTGATAAGAAAGATAGGAAGTGAAATTGAAATTCTTTTACCTGAATTAATATCTTTTATTAAAAAGAAAAGGAATGAATAGGAAATTTTTTGAAAATATAAATTCGCCACTTTACCAGATGAATGTTACAAACCTTGTAGATATTGCACTCACACTTGTAATTATACTGCTTATGATTTCACCTTTAATTGAGCAGGGGATAAATGTCAGATTACCCAAATCAGCACCTTACAAAATATCTCCCAAAAAAAGTATCATAATTACAATTGCTCCAAAAAACCGTTATTATATTGGAAGCAGAAGAGTCTCTTTAAGGCAGCTTTACAGAATCCTTAAAGAAAAGAAAAGACAGAATCCAGAAATTTCTATTATTGTAAAAGGCGATGAGAAAATATATTATGAGGAGTTGATAAAGGTTTTGAATATAGTTAGAAAATGCGATATAAAAAAGATAGGGCTTGCTACAAGACAGGAATGAAGACTATTATAGAGGAGGGAAAATGAAAAGAATATTTATCCTTTTTCTTCTCTTAACCCAAATTTCCTATGGCAGAGTGTTTATAAAAATAACAAAAAATTTTACAGAAAAAGCAGAGATTGTAATCCTTTTAAAGAAAAAACCAGATATATACTGGAGAAAATTTATCAAAACCCTTGCACAGGACCTTGAATATTCAGGATTTTTCACAGTAAATGAGGCCAGATTTATAAAAAATTTGGAAGGTGAAAAGAAAAAATATTCAACAGAACTTTTACTTTATAATTTATCTGAAAATGGAAGGATAAAATTTGTTATTGAGGACATTCTTGATAATAAAAGAATATTTGAAGATATTTTTACCCCTTTATCAAATCCAAGGGAATTTGCACATCTTTTAAATGATAAAATTGTCTTCGCATTGACTGGAAAACCAGGAATTGCCAGTACAAAAATTCTCTTTGTCTCTGATAAGGATGGTTCGCACCAGATTTATTCAATTGATTATGATGGTGAAAATATCAGGAAAATTACAAATGAAAAGTATCATCTTGCATTTCCAAGATGGTTCAGTAAAAATTCATTTCTCTTCATTTCTTATAAAGGTGGATGGCCGAAAATTGTAAAATACAGTATATCCACAGGAAAAAAGGAAATACTTCTTGCCCATCCTGGATTAAATGCATGCCCTTCAATTTCAATCTCAACAAAAGAGATTGCTGCGGTTTTAAGTAAATCTGGAAACCCTGAAATTTATATAACGGATTTTTACGGGAATATTAAAAAGAGACTCACTTATTATAGAGGGATTGACAGCTCCCCATCATTTTCTCCTGATGGGAAAAATATATGTTTTGTATCTGACAGACAGGGAAGTGCACAGATTTTCATAATGGATAAAGATGGCTATAGAGTAAAAAGGATAAGTTATATATCTTCTTATTCAACCTGTCCAAGATGGTCTCCTGATGGTAATTTCATCGCTTATATTATTTTGAAAAGGAAAAAATTTGGCATAGCAATTTATGAGGTTCCGACCGGAAAGACAAAAATTGTTGGAGAAAACCTTGGATGTGAAGAGATATCATGGGCACCTGACAGCAGACATATAGTTTATACAAAATCAGATAAATTCCCCTCAACCTTATGGATTTTTGACATATATACAAAAGAAAAAAGAAGACTTACAGAAAGTAAATACAATGCTTTCAGCCCAAGCTGGTCATACAATTGACAAATTTATGAATTATGGTAGTCTTTTTTAAAAAGGAGGGAATAATGAGATGGCTGGTTTTCACATTACTTTTCCTCATTCTGGCAGGATGTTGTCCTAAAAAACCGATAAAGAAAGAGAGATTGCCCGAGGAGAAAAAAGAGAAGGAAGTTATTGAGGAGAAAGAGGAGAAGAAAGGTAAAGCAACTCCTGAAGAAGTCAAAAAAGCAATGAAGGGGGAGGAATTACCACAGAAAAAGATTCCTCAAAAGGTAAAGTTTGTAAGACCAGAAGAGTTAGGAGAGATTGAAAAGAATATTTTCCAGACAATCTATTTTGATTTTGATAAATATAACTTAAAACCAAATGCCCAGAAAGTCCTTGATAGAATTGGAGAATACCTTCTTAAAAATCCTGAGAAGTTGATAATAATTGAGGGACACTGTGATGAGAGAGGAACAAAGGAATACAATTTGGTCCTTGGAGAGCAGAGAGCTCTAAGTGCAAGGAAATATCTTGTTATTAAAGGTGTTTCTCCAAAAAGGATTTTTACTGTAAGTTACGGAGAGGAAAAACCTGCTGACCCAAGACACTGTGAAGAAGCATGGGCAAAAAATAGAAGGTGTGAATTCCTTATTTCAAAGAATGAATAAAATTTATATCCTTTTCTTTGCTCTTCTTATATTCTGTGGATGTGAAACGATTGCAAAAAAGGAAGATATTCTGTATTTAAAAAACACATTTTCCTCCAAAATTAAAAAAATCAATAAAAAAATAGAGGATTTGGAAAGAGAAAATAATAAAAAATTTGCATCAATCTCTGAAAATATTGAGGGTGTTAAAAATGAAATAAGGGAAGTTAAAGGGAAGATAGGGGAGGTTGAATATAATCTTTCTGAAAGGATAAATAAGGGGGAAAGGGAACAGCAAAATAAAAACTTTGAATTCAGAAGGGATATAGAGGCACTTAAAAAATCACAGAATGATATGGTCAATTCAATTACATTGCTCAATAAAAGTCTTTTTTCAATCCAGAAAGATATAATCAGTTTGAAAAATTCACAGAGAGAAATTACAGAGACTATTGGGAAGATATCAAAGATAATTGAAAAAGATAGAGAATTCAAAACTCAATTGAAAAAAGATATTGATAAAAAAATCCAGATATTGCTTGATGAGATAACAAGGCATGAAAGTCAGATTTACAATTTAAAACAGGATATTTTATCTCTGAGAAAGCAACTTAAAGAGATACCAAAGGAAAGAATATCTGAAGGAAAAGAAATTTATTATACAGTAAAGAAGGGGGATTGCCTTTATAAAATTGCAAGGAAATTCAACACAACTGTTAAAAAAATCAGAAAGAGAAATAAATTGAAGGGAAATACAATATATCCAGGGCAGAAACTGATAATTCCAAAATAATTTGGCTCAACCCTTTTCCATGAAGAAAATCGTTATTCTCGGCTCAACAGGAAGCATAGGTAAAAATACACTTGAGGTGATAAGAAAAAATAGAGAGAAATTTGAAGTGGTTGGACTTGCCTGTAAGGAGAATAAAAAACTCCTTTCAGAACAGATAGAGGAATTCAGACCGAAATATGCATATATTGAGAAAAAGGATGAGGATTTTTTCAAAAAATTCCCTTATGTGAAGTTTTTCTATGGGGATGAAGGTCTTGTTGAAATTTCAACTGTGGAAGATGCAGATTTGGTAATTGCAGCAATTCCAGGGATAAAGGGGCTTGCTGGTGTAATTGAATCTTTAAAAAAGGGAAAAACAATAGGGCTTGCAACAAAAGAAATAATGGTTGTTGGAGGGAATTTCATAATTGAGGCTGCGAAAGATGGGAATGGTAAAATTCTTCCAGTTGATAGTGAACACAATGCAATTTTCCAGATTCTGGAGAATGAAAATATAAAGGATATTGAAAAGATTTATCTCACATGTTCAGGAGGGCCTTTGCTTGGAAGGGAAAATATAGAAGATGTTAAAATTGAAGAGGTTATTTCACATCCTGTCTGGAAAATGGGAAAGAAAATAAGTGTTGATTCAGCAACCTTAATGAATAAATGTTTTGAAATTATTGAGGCTCATTATCTTTTTTCACTTCCTCCAGAAAAAATAGATATACTGATACATCCTGAAGCAGTAATCCACGGTATTGTTGAATTCAAGGATGGCTTCCAGAAGGGAATATTTTCACTTCCTGATATGAAATATGCGATAAGTTTTGTTCTCAATTATCCAGAAAGGGGGGAGAATTATTTTGGAAATTTAAGGCTGGAAAAGATTGAAAAACTTACATTTAAAAAGCCAGAAAGTAATTCTCCATGGCTTTTACTTGCAAGAAAATCACTGGAAGAAAAGGGTTCTTACCCTGTGGTTTTAAATGGAGCAGATGAGGAGGCTGTGGAACTTTTTTTAAAAGGTGAGATTAAATTCAGCCATATTATTAAAATTGTTCAGGAGACATTCTTTTCACATAAGAAAAGTGAGATATCTTCAATTGATGATATTTTTGAAATTAATAAGTGGGCACATAACCAGGCAAGGAAAATAGCAGAAAGGTTAAAATGTTAATCTCAATTATCAGTATAATTTTTCTTTTTTCAATAATAATATTTATCCATGAATTTGGGCATTTCTGGGTAGCAAAGAAGGTGGGTGTCAGGGTTGAAAAATTCTCAATAGGATTTGGACCAAAGTTATTTTCTTTTAAAAAGGGAGAAACAACATACCAGATTTGCCTTTTACCTTTTGGAGGATTTGTAAAACTTGCTGGAGAAGAAAATACAAAGAAGGATAAATTTGAAGAATGGGAATATATGGGAAAAAGTCCATTAGACCGCTCAAAAATAATTGTATCAGGTTCCTTACATAACCTTTTATTCGGATTTTTCATCCTTATCTTTGTATATATGCTGGGTATTGATGGGTATGATGGAACGAAAATTGGAAGTTTATTAAAGGGATTCCCTGCAGAAAAATCAGGATTGAAGGTGGATGATGAAGTAATAAGAGTAAATGGGGAAAGGGTGAGAGAATGGTACCAGGTGATTTTAAATATAAGAAAAAGTGTATCAAAAGACAGGGAGAAAGAGATTGAACTTGAAGTTAAAAGGAATGGAAAGATTTTGAAATTCAAAATAAAACCAGCACCTTATAAAGAAGAGGGAATGGAGAAACCCGTATATATAATAGGTATTGGACCAAAAATAATAATTGAGAAATACAGCTTCCCGCATGCATTTCTCAGAGCATCAAGAGAATTTTATAAATTGATTTACAGTGTTTTCTTAAGTATTAAATTGCTCATTACAAAACAGGTCTCTCCAAAATTCATTGCAGGACCTGTTGGGATTGCAAAATGGACAGCAGAGATTGCACACCGTGGATTTACAAAATTCCTTTACTACCTTTCTTTCATATCAATCAACATTGGAATTATAAACTTATTCCCATTCCCGGTATTTGATGGAGGCCATCTCTTAGGACTTATGGGAGAAGGGATATTGAGGAGAAGACCGAGCAGAAAGATGCTTGAAATATGCCAGTATATTGGAATTATCCTTTTAATATCCCTTGCTCTTTACATCACTTACAATGACATTTTAAGAATACTCGGAGAAAGAATTAAAGGTAAATGAGGAGAAAGACAAGAAAGATAAAAGTCGGAAATTTATATATAGGTGGAGATGCTCCCATTTCAATCCAGGGAATGGCAAAAGTTCCGACATCAAATTTAAATGGATTGTTATCAGAATTCAGAAAGATGCTGAAAGAAGGTGCAGAGTTGATAAGGGTATCAATTACAAATGAAGATGAAGCAAAAAATATTAAAATTCTTAAAGAAAAATTCTCTGTCCCCATAATAGCTGATATACATTATGATTACAGACTTGCAATATATTCAATTGAAAATGGAGCAGATAAAGTCAGAGTTAATCCAGGAAATATACCCAAACATGGGTTGAGAGAGATTGTAAATATGGCAAAGGAGAGAGAAATACCGATAAGGATAGGGATAAACTCAGGTTCTATTAAAATAAATGGTCCTCTTGTAAAAAGTATGGTTGAAACTGCAAAAGATACTGTAAAATTCTTCCAGGATTTAAATTTCCATTCCATAATCATCTCATTGAAAACACCATTTGTAAAGGAGACAGTAGAATGTTACAGGAAAATTTCAGAAATTTTTGACTATCCATTGCATCTTGGAATCACAGAGGCAGGGAAGGGTTTTTTAGCAGAAGCAAAAACAATCGCTGGACTTGGAATCCTTCTGAATGAAGGGATAGGAGATACAATAAGGGTATCACTGACAGAATCTTCCGTAAAGGAAATAAGGATTGGAAAAGCAATATTACAATCACTCGGAATAAGAAGGTTTGAACCTGAAATAATATCCTGCCCAACATGTGGGAGAATACAGGTGGATTTAAATGGTGTATTGAGAAAGGTTGAAAAGGAAATCAGAAAATTGGCAAAGGAAAATCCAGAAATAAATAAACTCAAAATAGCAGTGATGGGATGTCCTGTGAATGGGCCAGGGGAAGCAAAACATGCAGATATAGGGATTGCTGGAGGGAAGAAAAAATTTGTGATTTTCAGGAAAGGAAAGATAATTGGAAGTTATCCTGAAGAGATAATAGTTGAAAAATTGATTGAGGAAATAAAAAAGATTCTATCTTAAATATATATTCCACCAATCCTTTGAATATTTCTCATTCAACAATTTATCTTTCATCCTTATTTCTTCTCCATCAAGATTACCTTCCCTCAAATCACCGAAAATCTCCTTAAAACTTTCTTTCAAAATTTCAGAAAATTCAAAAAAATCTATTTTTCTTCCAGTAATTTCAGAAAGGCATGTGGAACGGTATCCAAGTTCTCTCAATTTTTCCCTTGTATATTTTTCTGCAATTTTATACTCCTCTCCAATAGGGATTGAACCATGGATTAAAATCACATCCCTCCTTCTTTTCTGAGCATTCCCTCCTATCTTTCTGTTCCCAATAACAATATCATAATCCTCCTGAGACATAAAACAGAATGATGATCTCTTTCTGATCCTTCCACCAAAATCTATTGCATATTTTGGAGAAAGTCCCATCTTTTCATAACTTCTCAATATAAAAGATGTAAGAACCTTGTAAGATTTTTTTACGCTTTCTGGATTACCTATATCTGAATTGGAACATACAATTGAATATGTAACCTCATTTGCATGGTAAATCATACTTCCACCTGTAATTCTTCTTACAATGCAGATATTATCTCTCTTACACATTTCAAGATCAAGAATCTCATCTGTTTTCTGAGAATAACCTATGGAAAAACCATATGGTTTCCATCCATAAATTCTGAATGTTGGGATTCTTTTATTGAAATATGAAAGGAATAGTGCTTCATCTATTGCCATATTTTCAAAAGGTGATAAAAAACCTGTAAAAATAAAACGCCATTCCATTTTAAAGAGAGAGTTTTCTCAGTTCTCTTTCTGAAAGACCAAGATAATGACCTATTTCATGGAGTAAAACCTTCCTGATTTTCTCCTCAAGTTCTCTTTCTGTTCTGCAATCCCTTTCTATTGTTGATTTGAAAAGGATTATCTTATCAGGCATCACAAGTGTATATCCTGGATTTTTCCTGCATGGGTATGGTATCCCATGATAAAATCCAAGAATATTTGGAGATTCAGGATTTTCTTCAACAAAAAATTCAATATTTTCAAGTCTGTCTCTTATCTCTTTTGGTAAAGAAAGCAATTCTCTTTCTACTATCTTTTCAAATTTCTCTTTTGAAATTTTCATTTTGATATATTATATTACTTATAACGGAAGGAGGGAAGAAATGATAATAATTGGAGAAAGGATAAATGCGACAAGGAAAAATATAGCAGAAGCGATTGAGAAAAAGGATGAAGAATTCATAAAGAAAGAAGTAGAAAAACAGATAAAGTATGGAGCAGAATTTATTGATTTAAATGCAGGAACAGGGAAGGGAAATGAGAAAGAAGATTTAAAATGGCTCATAGATATCACTCAGCAGTTAGGTGAAATCCCAATTTCTCTTGACAGTTCAGATATAGAAGCTATTGAATACTGCATCCAGTTTATAAAAAGCAATGAAAAAATGATAAATTCAATTAATGGTGAGAAAGAAAAACTTGAAAAATTTCTTCCATTTATTAAAAATAACCCTGACTGTAAAATTGTTGCTCTTACAATGGATGATAATGGAATACCAGAAGATGTGGAAAAGAGAGTTGAGATTGCAAAAAAACTTATAGATACACTTATGGAGAATGGAGTGAAGGGAGAAAATATATTCATTGACCCATTGGTTCAACCTGTAAGTGTAAATTCTAAAAATGGAATAATTTTCATCCAGACATTGAAAAAGATAAAAGAGATTTTCCCTGATGTTAAAACAACATGCGGTCTTTCAAATATATCTTTTGGACTTCCAAAAAGAAG
>Ga0164318_10000297_pt1 | contig 35623 bp, 2 predicted proteins | sample GuaBasSedimGuay9_FD_113734 | JGI IMG/M metagenome (GOLD analysis project Ga0164318, IMG submission 113734) | Subseafloor sediment microbial communities from Guaymas Basin, Gulf of California, Mexico - Guay9, Core 4571-4, 0-3 cm | ecosystem: Environmental > Aquatic > Marine > Hydrothermal vents >...
AGGCAAATACAGTAAATATTATTGATAATGGACAGCAGCGCCAAATAAGTAAACATGAGTTTTTGAATAATTTTAGCGGGTATATCTTGGCGCAGGGAGAAATTTCTTTTGGGGAGAAGTTAACTCAGGAGCAGACAAAGGATATTACGGGCTCCTTCTCCTCAGCAGCTCTTTTTAAGGCAATAACTGGAAGAAGTAGGAAATCATCGGCTACTACTTTAAAGGATATTACGGTATCCTCATCCTCATCGGATCTGGTGGTAACAGATACTAATCATAACGGGAATTTAGATACCCAAGACAGGGTAACTATTTCTTCAAGCCAGGGAGAGGTAGAGACTATTTCAGGTTCGCAGGCAGTTGAGCGTATACAAAAACAAACAGGGTTAGAGCAGTCTGTTTTTAATCTAACAGAGCTTAATAATTCTACTTATAATGTGAATATGGTTGATATCACTGGAACGCAAACCAGAATAACATCTGTTGCGAGACAGGACGTAGTGAGAGTTGAGACAATTAATTATACTCAGTTATCAGAGGTTCAGAATAGTTCTTATACAAACTATGTTAGTAAAGGGAATTTTGAGCAGGCTGAATATTTTTTAAAACAGAATAATTTATATCAGAATGAAAATACTACTGAGTATATGAGTGACGGCACAAACAAAGTTTTAGAGAGCAGTCAAGTTTTGGTTAGTGATTCTACAACGTGTGTTACGCGTACAGAGTCTGCGGGAGAAGATACAGTTGTTTCAGTAGAACAGATTGAAGATGGCAAACTTAGTCACAAAGATGTATATGCAGTTGCTGAAACAATAGAAAATAATATGTGTGGAGTTTCAGGGCTTAGTTTTGAATTACAAAAAGAAGATATAGTTGGGATTAAGTCAGCAATGGATTATAGTTATACAGATGGAGAAGTTGATTATGAGATTAGCCAGGTAAATTTTAAAGACGGCGCAGCAGTTAATTTTCAGAAAATTAGCCTTAAGTTGGATAACTCTGATTATTGCCATATTAATGAGATAGGCTTTATTTATAATCGGGATCAAAATGGCGCTATTGTTAAAAATGAAGCTAAGGACTCAGAAGATTCTGATGGCCAGCAGAGCGAGCAGACAGAAAATGAATATGTAAAAAATGCTCAGGCAGTGTTAGAAAACATCTCAAAATTAGAAGTTAACCAGACAGAAGAGATTTACAAAGGTTCTGAGTTTGTTTCAGGAGTATATATTAAGGGTTTTACATTTGCTGAATATGACTCTGTTGATTTCGCGAATAATTCATTAAGTTATACTGATGATGATAGTATTGTTTGGGAAGCAACGCAGATTACATTTAATGATCTTAATTTTTTATCAGATTCTTATGTAATAAACCCGGATTTTCTTGTTGCTAAGTTCAGTAAGAAGACAGAAAACGGTGTGTTAATTTTTGTAGCTCGAAATACCAGTATTACAGATGTTACAGATATTACTACAGCTGCTTACGATTTGTCAGATACTTCCTTTAATTCTATCCAATATGTAAATAATAACGGAGATGTTTTTTTTGCGGATAATGTAAGTTTTGAAAGCCAGTCTTTACGCGGCGCATATACCTTAGATATGCAAAAAGACTCAAGCGGCTGTTTTGAACATATTAATGTTCAAAATACTGATTCAGATGGCGTTGTAAGAGTAACTACTAATTTGGTAATTGATCCAAATGATTTAAGCAAGTCCAGCTATGACCTCTCAGATACATCTAAAAATTCAGTACAGCATAGGAATGAAAACGGAGACATTTATTCAGCGGATAATGTAAGTTTTAATAGCGAGTCTTTAAGTGGTACTTATACATTGGATTTAACTAAGAATGGGGCGGGTAATTTTAAACATCTTAGTGTTTATAATATTGGCGATGATGGAGTGGTGCGGTTTACTTCCAATATTTCAGTAGAAGATGAACATAATATTAGGTCTGTTGAGTATGACCTTTCAGATACGTCTAAGAATTTTATTCAATACAAAGGAGAAGACGGCGAGCGGCATACTGAAAATGTGAGTTTTTCTGGAGATAATTTAAGCAGTGCTTACACAGTTGTTGAAGTTGAAGAACAGACAGAAGTGGAAACAGAGCCTGAAAGAAGCGCGGCTTTAGAAGCAATTACTACTTACGAATATGACGATCAGGGCAGAGTAATCGAGGAACGCAGGGATGGCAATGTTTTATATCAAAATGAGAATGGCGACATAGCAGCAGTTACTGTGTATAAAGATTGGGTGATTAAATACGAGTATGATGAGAGCGGCAACAAGTCTTCAGAAGTTTTAAATGGAACAGTAGTAACTTATAACATAAAACCTGGGATTAGCTGTACTGCGGAAGATATAGATGCGTTATTGAGTTCTGATACAGCAAATATAACTGAGCTTGATTATAATCAGGATGGTGTATTAACAGCTGCGGATATGCAGGCTGCGATAAATCAGCAGCAATACTTGATTGATCGGATTGACCGGTACAGCAGTAGGAGGCATAGAAGTAGCTCTCGTGTTAGAAGTGCTTCTAATGAGCTATCATCTCTTTTATCCCAATATGATTTAAATATTGACGGCACGATTGATTCAGCTGATCTGGCTATTTTTGAAAAATCTGCTGAGTTTGTTGAAATTATCAGTAATATAACAGTGTCTATTACAGAATATCAGGATTTAAGTACTCAATATTCCTATGATAGTAATGGAAATGTAAGTTCTAAGGTTTTAAGTGGAAAAACTTATTCTATAGAGAACGTTAGTGATTATGAGATAGGGAAATACACAATAGAAGAGATTTTGAATTCAAACGCGGATAAAGTTGATTTTAATCATGACGGCAAAGTAACTGTTAGTGATGTAAACTTAGTAAGTTCCGCGGTAGAGGAAGCGAATGAATTGATGAAAAGAATACAGCAGTATCAGGGGTATATTGATAACGGCAGCCATTATCAGGTTCCGTTAGCACAATGTGAGCGGCAGTTTTCAGCTCTTTTAGCTAAATATGATTTAACCGGAGACGGAGTGATTGACTTAGCTGATTTTGCTTTTTGTCAGGAAAATGTTGGGCTTTATAAAATTTTCGATATTGGGGGATCTATTGCAGTTACTGAATATAAGGCATTTACTACTGACTATACATACGATAGTAATGGCGAAATAAAATCTGAGACTTTAAATGGCAGTGTGGCAAATTATTCTTATTCCATCAAAAATGGGACTGCACATAAATATACTGTAGAAGAAATGCTGAATTTAGATACGGATAAAATTAACTATATTATTGAAAAACAAAAAAATTATAGCAGCCATAGGCATATTATTGAGCTTTACGTGGAGCGCTATGCCAGATATGGAGTTTCTGCAGAGGAATTATCTCAATATGATTTAACCGGAGACGGAGTGATTGATTCAGCTGATTTTGCTTTTTATAACAGGGCTCTTGAACTTGTTGCAATTCGCAAAGACAATTCGTTTTCAGTAACTGAATATAAAGATTTAGTCACAGAGTATAATTATGATGGACAGGGCAATGTGATTTCAGAAATTAAGAACGGAAAAATGATGGAGTGTTCTATATTTAGCGGGGGTAAAAATACTGAACTGACCGAGTATGAAAATTACGAGGTAAATTATACTTATAATGAGCAAGCGCAAGTTACTTCAATGTCATATTCCGGAAAAATAACCACGTATCAGATAAAAAATAAAAATGTTACTTTTGATAATATTGAAGAAATTTGCCAGCAGATGGGAAATTCGGCAGGGGCAATAGAGAAATCTGTTACAGAATATGATAATTATCAGATTACAAACATAAATTATAATGAAGATGGAGAGATTATTTCTCAGGCTCAGGATGGCAAAATTATCATTACGACTTTATCCGGAGTAGTAACAAAAACCTACACCTCAGAAGTCGCTGATGGCCAGGTTGTCAGCCAGATAATTGACAAATACGCGGATATGGAAGACAAAGATTTATCCGGGCATTTTAAAGAAGTATATACTTACAAGCGCAATGATCAGGGAGATATGTTAGAGGAAACTGTAGAGCAGTTTGCGTCTAATATTGGGGATTCAGAATTAACTCTTATTGAGAAACAGGTAAAAACTTATGAGTACAACAGTGATGGAAAAATAACTAAGCAGGCCACAGATGTTTATAAATTACAGGTAGTGGAAGCAGAACATTGGACATATAAACCTGCCGGATATATGTCTAAAGTAGATCAGAAAGATGAGTTGATTCCAGAGATAAGAGACTTTGTGCTTACAGCTCAGGAAATTATTACTTATACCTACGATAGTGAAGGGGTGTTGTCAGGAAAAACAACAGATACATATGAACTGCTGGTAATGCGTGACGCGCATTGGACATATTTGCCGCCGCAAAACAGATCTGTTTGTCTTAAAGATGAATGGGTTCCTGCTGAAAGAGAGCTTGTGCTGACAAAACAGGAAGCTGCTGTTTATGACAATGCCGGGACAATGGTTGAAAACACCATAAATACTTACGCTGCACAGAAAACAGGAGGTCATTGGGTAAGGTCATATGATGACTCTGGGAAAAGGAAGAGCATCTGGATCGCTGATAAAAAAGTAATGGTTAACACCAAACAGGAAGTTACTACTTATGAGCATAACAGCAGTGCCGGAACAATTAAGGAGAGTACAGATATTTATGTTCTTCCCTCAGATGAACACAAACAAGAACTTGTCCTTAGCGGACGCGTGGTTAATCTCAGGCAATATAATAGTATGGGAACGCTTTTAAGTGTTACTACAGATACTTACGGAACTCCTGAAGATAAGCGGGATCTTCGTGATTGGCAGAGGGCGAATCCATCTGAGGATTTAATGCATTTAAAACAAGATGTTGTTACTTATGAATATGACAATACAGGAAAACTGTCTAAAGTGACTACTGATTCCGCATGGTATCGCGATAGACAAAATACACAGACCAGTATTATGTATACATATTCAGGCAATACTACAGCGATTGTCACTACAGTCAAAAATTATGCAGGAAATGTTACGTCTAAGGAAGTCACATTAACATTTTCTAATGGAGGAAGTTATACTCAAGGCAAAGCGGGAACCAGATGGTGGAGTGAAATAAAGAGTGTGGCTGGAGACGTAATTTCTAAAGGAGGGGCTGCTGGCAAAGGGGGGAGTTCAAATTGGATTAAGAAATATGATTTACAGGGTAATTTGCGTATGAGTCAAAGCTCATCTCATTTTTCAGGCCGCGATACAGGTTATCACACAACCAAAGAAACGCAGGAAGATGGAAGTGTGGTAACTGTAAACACCCTATGGGAGTCTTCCTGGAGTAATTCGTCATTTTCTTTGCAGAGATGGGATGTTTTTGGCATTAGAACTGCGAATAAGAATAATAGCTCATCTTCGTCTTCGTCTTCTAATCTGCGGAAAACAGTAACTGTGCAATACGCGGATACTACTAATAGCGCTGGAGAGACAATAAAAGGCGGCAAAACTGTTACTGAGTATAGGAAGGGTGAATTCAAGTCTTCTGAAGTTTTTAACGGCTCAGGCAAAAAGATTCTTGCTTGTAACACTTCAGGTATTACATACGCTGACGCTTTATATGAACCAAAGTTAACCGCGTTTTTCAATGATAATCCTGATTTTAGTAATCGTGCTGTAACCGGAAGTTTTGACACGCAAAGCAACCTTGTAGTTTCTCTTGTTTTGTCTGAAGGCGCTTTATTTAATGTTATTTCTTTTGCCGGTGCAGCATGTACAAGTAAAAATATTGCCGGCGGAGACGCTGTAATCGGCGATGTAATTGGACAAATACAGACAATGGATTCTGGAGCTGTTGTTGCGGAATTAGGGCTTAACGCGGGCACAGCTGCTGCTGAGAGCCTTAACGAAACAGCGTATGGCTGGACAACTTACAGAGGCACAGAAGATATTTACGCGCAGGATTTGAGCCGTATAGCAACAGTTACATATACTCCTATGGATAAACTTAAAAATCTCGTTACATATAAAGATAATAGTATTGACCAAACTTACGCGTTAGAAGAATTGCCTGAAGAAGATGCCCCTATTATAGAGCCTGCGGCTGATGCTGACGCGGATAGCGGAGCAAATACTTTTGCTGATTGGACTGGGGCTGGAACTAATCTGACGATTATAGATAATAACAATAATGGAATTATGGATGATGGAGATAGTGTGAATATCAGTAATGGCGACTCAACAGCAAATATGACAGTCTCTGAGGCGATTGGAGTTATACAACAGCAAACAGGCGTGAATTTGTCTGAAGGAATTGAGCTTAGCGCGGCAGAGATTAATAACCAAATTAGCAGTTCTGGTTATGGCGTGAATATGATTAATATAAATTCTAATCAAACTACAATAACTTCCGCGAATAGCCAGGGCACGAGAATTTATACAATGGAGCATAGCCAGTTATCAGATGCGCAAAATAGTTCATATACAAATTATCTGAGCGCCGGTAATTTTCAGCAAGCAGAATGGCTGTTAAAAGCGAACCATTTATATACAGGCGGTAATGTCAGAGAAAATTTAAGTGACGGCACAAATGTAGAGCTATCCCGTACTAATTTGTTAGCGTATGGTGATAATTTGTGTGTTACACGCACTGAATATGCGGAAATGCCTGCCATTGTTTCAGTAGAAGCATTTAAAGATGAGAAACTTAGCCACAAAGATGTGTACGGAGTTGCTGAAAGCAGCGCGGAGAATACAATATATGAAGTTTCAGGATTTGAGTTTGGCTTATCCGGAGAAGAAATAGTTGGGATTAGTTCAGCAGCTGATTATAGTTATACAGAAGGCGAAGATGATTATGAGATTAGCCAGGTAAATTTTGAAAATGGAACAGCAGTTAATTTTCAGAAGATCAATCGCAGATTAAGTGATTCAGATTATTGCCTGATTGAAGAAACAGGTTTTATTTATCACCGTGATGAAAACGGTAATATTATTAAGATTGAGACTGAAGAGACAAAAGCAACAAATAGCAGCGGCGGGCAGCAGGAGAATGAATCTATTAAGAACGCGCAAGATGTATTATCCAATATATCAGAGGTAGAAACAGAGAGCGAAGGCAATATTTATGAAGGTGTTGCAATGCTTTCTTCAGAATATATCAGCGGGTTTATCACAGCTGTTTATGACTCTTCCAACATAGAAGAAAATACATTAAGGTACACTGATGAAAATAACATAACCTGGGAAGCAAGTAATGTTACTTTTGCTGACCTTAATTCTTTGACAAACACTTATACAATAGATGCTGATTCTCTTGTTGCGTTGTCAAAAACGGAGAAAAATGGCGGGCTTTTGATTTGTTCCACCACAAATACCAGTATTACAGATGTTAATGATATTACTACAGGCGCATACAGCCTTTCAGACACGGAACAAAATGCGGTAATGTATGTAAAGGACAATGGAGACACCTATACTGCCCTTAATGTAACTTTTAATACTGAAAGTTTAACTGGAGGCTATGATTTGGATTTAAGCGTTGATGCAAACGATAATTTAAAATATATCAGTGTTTATAATAAAGGCGAAGACGGTATAACCAGATCCACAATTAATATTGTGCTTAATCGCGGTAATGATTTGAGCCGCGCCAGTTATAGCTTGGCGGATTCTGCTCAGAATTCATTAGAGTATAGGGATGAGAATGGGGATATTTATACAGCTGAGAATGTTAGTTTCGCTGGGAGAACTTTAGACAGCGAATATACTTTGGATTTAAGCGCGGATGAAAATGGCGGTTTGAATTATGTTAGTGTTTATAACACAGACGAAAATGGAGTGGCAACAGGGACTACAAATATTTCCATTGAAGATGAACATAACCTTAAATCCGCGAGTTACAGCCTAACAGAAACCGCGAATAATTTTGTTCAATACACAGATGATGATGGGTGCAAATATAGCGCAGAGAATGTAAGTTTTTCAGGAGAAACATTGGATAGTGAGTACACCCTGGATCTAAGCCGTAACACAGATGGGGGGCTAAATAATATTAGTGTTTACGCTGTTGCCCAGGATGGGACAATCAGAGGCACAGCAAATGTGGTAATTGAGGATGAGCATAACCTTAGTTTAGCGAGTTATGATGTTTCTAACGCGAAGCATAATTATATGCAATATATAGACGAATCAGGTGTAGTGTGGAAAGTTTCTAATGTAGAATTTAGCGAAGGTACTTTAAGCGGTGCGTATCAATTGCATGATATTGCGGGTTTTAGTGATGAGGAGTTGCTCGGCAAGACATTGCCTAAAATAGCATCTGAATTTAGTGAATTAGTCAGTTCAGGGCCTTCTCAATATGCTGGATTAAAAGAAAGCAGGTTTGGCGCAGCCGGGAAGTATGATATTTCAGTTGATTTAAATGAAGGAATCGCGACTTACGTTCAAGACAGTGATTTTATTTTTGCGATTACATTAACAGAAAAAGAAGGAGCAGGCGAAGGAGTTAGTTTTCAGGCAGGTGATCTGATCAGCTATCGCAGCGTGAGGATTATAACAGAAGATAGAGTAATGACAGATGTTATTACAGGCGGCGAATTTACGCTTTCAGCAGGCACATATACGTCAATGGTAGATTTATTAGAAGGCACAGAAACAGTATTTGCTGAGGATGAGAACGATTCCTCTTATATTTTTACTACTGTTGACCGGACAGCTACCTTTGATGACTCGCAGGAAACAGTTGATTTTAACGCCGGAGATCTTATTGGCGGCAGGTACAGCATTGATTTAACTGAGGCTAAATTTATCACTGATCCTATAACTCAGCAGCAGGTAAGTATTGCCCCTGGCACATATACAGTAGCATTGGATTTATTGGAAGGCACAGAAACAATAATTACTGATCAGGATAAAGGTTTTTATTATACATTCACCACCATTGATAGAGAAATAATGATTGAGAACGCGACTAACTTAGTTAATTTTAATGCGGGAGATTTTGTTGCGGGCAGATATGAAATTACTTTAACTGAAGACATCCGCCTTCCTGATTTAAATATAAGCGGCAAAGGCATAGGCGCTGTGATGCCGCAAGGCACGTATATCGTAGTTGTTGATATGAAGAGCGCGACACAGACATTTTTGGCCCCAAACAATGAAGAATTTTATTATACATTTACTACAGTAGGCCGCAGGGTAAAATTTGAAGGTATTGAAAATGATGTGATTATTAGTGTAGATGCCGGAGGTTTTATTGCAGGCAGGTTTGCGGTGCATATTGGCAAAGGTGTAAGCTATGAATTATTTGCAAGTAGGCTGCGTTCTTCTGGGGATATTAGCGCGTATGGATGGAGTGATGAGATGTCTGTAGAGTATGGTTACGCTGTTGAAGGTGACCATATTGCGGAATCTGATGTATTAGGCGGCACAAATACCATAATAGATGAAGAAAATGATTCTTTTTGGACATTTACTACTGTTAGGCGGGATCTTGCCTTGCCAGAACCAGCTGAAGGTTGGGGGCGTAGAGATAGTAGAACCAGACGCATTGAAAAAGGCGCTCTTATCTCTTTCAGATATCAGGCAAGAGTTGAGAAAGATATATCTCTTGACTACGGCGAAATTTTGGCAAAAGGAAATTATATTGTTGAAAAAGACTGTATAGCAAGAACGGAAACATATACTAATAAAAGCGATGCTTCTTATTATACCTTTTATGTTGGGAGCAAAGAGGATTTATCCAGCTCCTATGATCGGTTAAGCAATCAGGGTATGAAAACAAGCCGGGGAAGGGCCAGGAGAAATCGGCAGATAGAAGAAGTGAGGAAACAGTTGATTTATATCAATGGCCCTGGCATATTAATCAAATCCGGAAAAGAAAAGACTATAAGCTCAGAAGATAATGTAGGTTTTAATGATTTTCTTACCGGTCAACAGAAGCAGGTACAGGAGGGGAAATATTTTTGTGAGATTGATTATCTTGAAAAAATAGAGACTTTGAGTAACAAAGAAACCGGAAATATTTATAGTTTTGCCCTTAATAGTGTAGAGGTTGGCAAAGGATGGGAGAAGGGGTATATATTAGAGCGAGGAGATTTTATTGGCGGTAGATATACGGTTAACTTGGAGCAGGATTTGCCGATAACTGATTGGAAAACAAATCAGCAGGTAAATATAGGGGCAGGAGAATATACTGCTGTAGTTGATTTGCTGGAAGGTACAGAAACACTGGTTGACGCAGAGAATGATTTTTATTATACATTTACTACTATTGACCGAAGTTTGGCTGATACAGAACAAAGAGACGGTTATAATTTTTCTGCCGGCGATTTTATCCAGGGCAGGTATAGTTTGACCATTGGGCAAGAGACTGATGCTTCTTTGAGCTTGGAGGATGGAGTAGATGATATATCCGCGCAACAGGAATTATCTGTAACAGATCCTGTATCCAGCCAGCAGGTAAATTTTGCTGCAGGTGAATACATTGCGCAGGTTGATTTATTAAAGGGCATAGAAATACTTATAGACCAGCAAAACACAGATGATAATTTTCACTATACCTTTACTACAGTGAGAATAAACCTTGCGCCTGAAGGTGTGGCTGCTGCTAATGTGCAGGCTGGAACACTTATTGAAGGCAGATATGAGGTTATTTTAAGCAGCAATATAAACATACTGGATGTAGAAACTAATCAAACCACAACTTTACAGGCAGGTGAGAGTTATATTGCTGCTTTAAATTTACTCGCTGGGCAGGAGGTTTTGACCACAAATTCAGGGGATAATTTAGAGGCCACTTCTTACACTTTTATAATCAATAATCCTGCTGTTTCAAATGCAGCGGATAATTATATTTTTGATTTAAAAACAGGAAATGTGGTTGCCCCAAGGAATGTAACATATGATGCAGGGGGCCAGATTACCGGTTATGAATATTCTGAAATGTATGGGGCTTTAAATCATACAATTTCAGGCATAACCAGGGAAAATGACATAGCCGAGCCTGAAACACTGTCCACATTCCCGCAGTCTCAGATTATTGGCAATAAGGTTACAGGCTGGCAATGTATTAGTGATGACCTGATTTCTGGGGAAATAGAAACAACTCAGAGAACAGGCATTACTTATGATCAGGAATTAAGGATTGCCGGATATACAGACAGAATTACATCTCCTGCTACACCTGAGTTGGTAACCACAAATATTGTTTCAGATGTAATGAAATGGGACGCGCAGGGCAATCCTTTAGAATATACTCAGGTTAACAGACAGCAGTCTCTTCTCGCGGAAGAATTTGAAAGACTTGGCGGCGGGCCTCAGGAAGTAACAATTAGTGTGACCGCGCGCGGCGGCGGCAATCATTCTATGCCTTATTTTGGAGTATTTGTAAATGGAGAAGAAGTTAGCAGATGGCAGTTAGGGCATGACGTAAGTAATGTATATACAGTAACCTTAACGTTATCTCTAGGAGATAGCATAGAAATCAGGCAGATTGATATTCCTAAACATGGCTCAACAAATTTAACTAAAGTAGAGGTTACGCTTGGAGATACTACTTTTAGTACAAATATGGATGACAAGCGTAATTCTGCTTCATGGGCGAGCGACTATCGTTTAGCAACAGACCAGATTATGCAGGGAGAGGATGTATCTGATGGATACTATCAACTTTATCCATACAAAGGCCGGGGGGCGGGATCAGTTGATATCACCGGCCAGATTTTTCTTAATAGTATAGAAACAAAAGTTGTCTCAGACACGCAATTAGATTCTGGGGGCAATCTTATTTCGTGGAAAGAAACTATAGTTACTAATGCCGCGCCGAATTTAACGACAGAAAGTGTATATACACGCACCAGTACTGGAGTGATTATTAAGTCTCATCTTTTTGGCACAGATCCAAACGGCAATCTCAGAGGCAATAAAGACATTGAAAATGAAGTTACCCAGTCTTTAATTAACGTTTATAACAGCAGCTCTGAACTTCAGCAGCAGTTTCCAGACGCGCTTAATCCTGACAATTCTTCTGCTAAACAAGAGCTGATTAACTGGGCACAGCAAACAGGTTACGCGGAAAACGCGGAACTTTCAGCGTATGCTCCGGCTGAACAATTAACCATAGATTATTATACTACCAGCAAGATTACCTTTCTTGATGACAATGGTTCGTACAAAAGCGAATTAGCTGACGGCCGCGGCAATATAATTGTCACTAAAGAAATACATAATGCAGATGGCAGTATAACAACCACAACTTTAGGCGGATATGATGATGAAAACGCGCCTGGTTCAAATAAGAAGCATCGCGACCAGTCATGGGATACAAATATGGTGTTTAATTCAACGCAGTTTTCTACAGTTACACAATCGCAGTTTCAATATAACGGCCTGGGGCAAAAAATTGCTTATGAGCAAAAAATAAACGGCGGCGATACACAGCATATTTACGGCATTACTTATAATCAGTACGGCCAGATGAGCGGCAAGGTAATGAAGGAAGGCCGCTCAACGACCTGGACCCATGATATAAAATATAATGCTTTAGATTTAAAAACATTTGAAATTGGAAATGCCGGTTATAAATCGAGCAAATTTTCTTCATTGACAATTACTGAAACTACTTATCAGTATGACCAATACGGTATGGTCAAACATATAGATAAAGATGTTACCTATCATAAAGAATGGGTGAAGAAGAGTTTTATGTCTAATCCAGTAGTTATGATTGTAGCTGCGATAATTATTGCTATAATCGCGGTATTTACTGCTGGAGCGGGGTTGGCATTATTGGGAGTAGGTGGTGCGGCTGGGGCCAGCGCTATAGGCGCTGGTATGGCAGCAGTAAGCTCGATGTTTACAATGAGTTTGACTGTTGGCAGTTTAATTGCTACATGCGGCGGCGCATTTATTGGCAGTATGGGCGCGAGTTTACTTGCTGGTAATAGTTTTGGTGATGCTTTAACAGCTGGCGCAATTGGAGCAGTTGGCGGACTTGTGGGCAGTGCGCTTGGCCCGCTAATGCAGGGATTCGGCGCTGGTTGGGCTGGAAATGCTGGCAATATAGTTAGTGGATTCAATCAAATGGGTACTATTGCCCAGGGGCTGGTGAAAGCTGGAGCTTGGGTTGGCAGTAAACTTGGTGGAGCTGCCAATTTGATTTCATCAGGAATTGGCAAAATTGGCAATTTTTTCAGCCCTGCGATAAGCGGGATAAAAGATTTTTTTGCTCCGCTTACGTCGAAATTTTCAGAATTTGGCGGCAAGATTGCTGGAGCCTGGGGCAAAGTGAAGAATTTTGTAAAAACAAATATTGGCGATAAAGTGAAGAATTTTTATAATCACGGCACAGCTACTGTGCCGGCAACTACTACGCAGAAAGTTGTAACTAGTATTGCTGACCGTGCAATGTATATTGGCGCGGTGGAAGGCTTAGACAGCGTTGGTGTAGGCAACGACGGCGCAATGATTATTGGGGGAGCAATTGTTGGCGGAATTATTGGGGGCAGCGGAGCTGGCACAACCTTTGAGCAGGGATTTACCTCAGGCGCAGTACAGGCAGGAGTTAGCCAGCTTGATTTAGGCGGCTGGGAAAATGTGGTTGGAGTTGCCGCAAGTGTTGCTGTGGATGCTAAGATTTCAGGTACTAAAATTTCAAAGATTCCAGCTGCTGAAATACAAAAGATAGCCGGATCTGCGGTATATACAGGTATGCAGAAGGTTGGGCAAGCTTTGGGTATTGATCCAACATTAACCAGTATTAACAGTATTTTGCTGCGGTCTCAATGTTTAGATAAGCCTGAAACAGCGTTAGTTTCCGGAGTAACTAATTTAGCAGTAACCAGCGCGATTCAAGCTATAACCGGCAAAGAATGGTCTGAGCTTTCAAACACAGAAAGGCTTTTAGCTGCTGGAGTCGCGGATATATTCAGCATTGCTGCAACAGAAGCGTATTTTGCCTCAGACTCTGGGAATTTTAAAGATAATTTTGAAAACAAGTTAAGGAGCGGGTTAGAAGCTGCATATACATTTGGAGCGCCTGATAATCTTACAACTGGTAATTTAAGCGATTATTTAGGCTCAGTAATTGATTTTGGCAATGATTATATGGAAAACGGGTTAGCAGATTCTTTAGTTAACATCACCACAGATACCTGGATAAACCAGGCAGTTGATGAAATTGGCGGACAGTACGGATTAATTGCCGGGATTTTCGGGGATGTGGAAACTGGCGGAGATATTGATGGCAGCCGGTATATTTTGCAGGAAAATGAAGATGGGACAAAAATCAGAGTTTGGAATAACGGCAGTATTACTTATGAAAATAGTCTGGGTGAAGAGATTGGGCACAGGAGAAGCTTTAATTCTAATTTTGATCCTGCGCAGCTTGAGGGTAAGGTTGTATATGTAGAAGCGTGGGATAGTGGGAAACGTGATTATTATGCTTATAATCAGGATACGAATAAATTTATTCTCATTGGGAGTACAGAACAACAGAAGATTCCTGAGCGTCCTGTATATAGTTTTAATTCTGAGTATACAGAAGAGTTTACCGAGATAATTAATAATGGGCTAACCAGTATAGATGTACTTAATAACGGCTTAATGCCGATTACACAATATGATTATTTATCTACCTATATGCCTCAAATGTATGAGGGTAATTTTTCTCTTCTCAGTTCTGTGCCTGATCAAACAGCTCCGGCAATAACAGCAATTACCTATAATCCAATCGCTCAGATTTATCAATATCAATATACAGACGGCAATACAGGATTATATAACCAGAACAACCACAATTTTGCCTTAGCTAACCAGAATGGGCAGGTTTTAGGCAATTGGACATTTAATCCTGCGCAGGGAACATCTTTATATGATTATTATATAAACAATAACGCGGTTAATCAGGTTACTGGTCAGTCACCAGCGTTTTCAGGCATTGATTTTAATAATGGTATTGTGTATTCACAGGACAATGATCCTAATGCTGCTCATAACCAGGCTTATCTGCTTTCCGGCCAGGGCGAAGTTGCAGGAGAGGTTTATTTTACCCCTAATCGTACAATTGTAGATACCGGTTATGATACATTAACTACAAATATTGGCCTTTATCCTGGAAACAGCCTGATGCAAAATAGCGCTGGTACTTTTGATGTATATTTTGACCCTACGCAAGGCACAATCATTAACGCGCAGGATTCTAATGTAGGCTTTAATTCGGTTATTCCGGCAAACGCAAATTTCTTTACCGGAGATGCTGGTATAAACGCAACTACAATTAATTTACACGGCAATACAGATATTATAGATACAGGAGTAGAAGAGATTTCTACTTCATCTGGACAGGGAGGCTCAGGCGGCCAAGCAGGGACTGCGTATTTACAGGAAAATAACGGCAGTGTCTGGGTGCATGCAGGTGAGAATGCGTCTCTTACAGTAAATTATAATCTGCAAAACCAGGCAGTATTTAATCATGGCCAGAAATTTATGATTGATGGCAATTATCCGGTTACGATAAATAATGTTAATACACATTCAGGCCTGGTTACAGGAATAGAAGGCGGGATTCAGCCTTCCATTGACGCGATATTTGAAACTGAAAGTTTAGGCTTTGTACAATCCGTTAATTACGAAGGAGTAATTGGTTTGCATTCAATGTCAGTGCCTGCAAATGACGCAGTAATATTAGACAACAGCCTGCTCGGTACATCATTGCCTGAGCTTGGCATAGGTGTTAGCGGCCAACAACTTAAAATAAATAATATTAACGCGGACGGCAGGGTAGTTGGGCTGGGCATTGATTCGAGTTTAGGCGTAAACGCGCAAAGCCAGATAGGTTTTAGGGACAATTATTCAGAGCAGACAATAAGTTTAAGCAGTGATTTGTCACCGGGGCAGGAAGTTCATATAGGCTTAGGCTTAAATGGTGGTTATGTATTAACCAAAGATTTAGAGATTGACCCGTTTGCTGGAGGCGGCAGAATAAACGCTGGATCTGCTGTTTCTGATTTAACCATTGGCGCTGATGGGAGTGTGACAAGTTTAGAATTTTCCAATATGGGTGTAAGCGTTGATCTGTTTAAAGGAGAATCTTTTGGCATAGGCCAGAATATTTATGATTACAGCCAGAACGATAATTATTCATCAGGTACTTCTACAGGCGCGGGCAATGATGTTTGGGTAAACAAAGATTTAAGTAATAATTTTAGTTTGCAAAACGGCAGAATAAACATTTCAGAAAACAAAGGCGTAACATTTAACAGCGGAGATAGCGTAAGATTCTCCGGTTTATCTGATCAGGACGTGATTACAATTCATAATGGAGATGCGATTGAGTTTAAGGGCAATACGTTTGGCTTACACTTAACCAATGCCCTTCCATACACAGAAGACATTAATCAGCAGATTACCCTGATAACTAATCAGGGCAAAACAAGGACTGATTTATCAGCTACAGAAGTAATCGGCGCTGACGGTAAAGTTCAAGCGTACTATGGATTTGAAGGTTTTAGCAGTCAGGACGCTGGAGATGAAGTAAGGTTAGGCGAAATTGCGTATCAGGTAACCAATGTTGGCGGCAAATATAAATTAACTACTGCCCTTGAAACTGAAAATTTGCAGCAGCAATACACCTATAATAATAAAGAGTATTCTCTTGGATTAGAAAAGGGCAATATTTTATTTACCCCTGATCTTATGGGCAGGCTTGTGTCAGCAGAAGAAGTAAATATGGGCAATGGCTCTAAGCTAAAAGAGCTTTCAATTAATCCTGGGGCAATAAATAAAGAAGGAGTAATTACACAGGCAGGCATAAACACAGCGACTGTGTATTTATCTTCTGCTGACGGTCTTGATATTGCAGAGGATTTGGTAATTAATTCAGATAAAATGATGTCCAGCGCTCAAACAACGAATAATTTCTTAGAAGTTTCTAAAGATCCTGAAAACATGACTTATCTTGACCGCGATAATCAGATAATGCACGGTATTGTGCATTTGCAATCAGACGCATCAGGCCAGGTTGGAGTTCATTATGTTTATGGTCAGCAGTTTGAGATTAGTAATGCAGACACAGTAAGAGACAGTGTTTTAATTAATGGAGTTGCCGCAGGCAACGGAGAGTGGATGGTATTAAACAATACAGCTGTGTTAATTAGTGAAACTGGCCAAATGTGGGATCTTGACGTTCTAAACGGCCAGGGCCAAAACGCGAGCGCTCTGGTAAATATAGATACACATATGGAACAGGGAGAAAAAGCAAATCAATATACTATTTATGGGCATACAGCTAAATACGAGTTTACGCAGGAAAACATTGGGTACACAGTTTTAAAGAACGGGCAGGAATTTAAGGTACAGGAAATTGACGGCGAGATAGGGTTAGGGCTGGATAATCTTAGTGTAACCAATCCTGAAGACAATAAAGTTTATTTGCACACTGATTATATTTCAAATGCAGAACTGATTAAAGGCGGGTTAAATCTTTATGACATTGACAACAGGCTGAACACACAGATTGCTTTTAGGGGACAGGATAGTGCAGGCCCGTCCAATGGTGTGCTTAATTATGTATACACCTCTGGAATGGACGCAAATAAAGATTTTTATATACAGCAGAAAACATATCAATTTTCTAAAGATCATAAATACACTGGTTTTAATCTAAATACAAGCACATATTTTAATGATCAGAGTCTGCAGGTAAGGACAGAAAATCAAACTGGCGCGTATAGTTTACGAAAGATTGACGCAAACGGCAGAGTAACAGAGTATAGTTTTTCCACGCAAAAGACACAAACAGATATCTCTAAAGAAATTAATGATTTAGGCATTCATGGCGTAAGCATAAATGATCAGGACAAGTTCAGAGTAGTCAGCTTAGGTTCTGAGGCAGTTACGTGGCTGCAAGGCAAAGAACTTGGGATTAAAGCAGACGGCATATTTGGGGCAAACACACAAACCTCGGTGTCTAATTATCTTAATCCTGAACTGGGCAGAAACACACGTGAGCATAATCTTGGAGTTATTGGTTATTACAGCGGATTCCTAAATTCTGAGAACACTGGTTTACTTTTAGGCGGCATAAATACGCTTCAAACACAGCAGGCAATAGAGCAAAGTAAAGATGCTCTTACCGGCAATTGGGTGCAGGGGGAAAATGGCGGCAAAATTTATACTGGTGATATTATGCTTGGCGGTTTATCTGTTGAAAATGTTACGGTTGAATTTAATTCTGATGAAAAGATTGAAAAGATTAAGCTTAATGAAGAAAATAGCGGCAAAGTATATCTTATGCCGGGAGAAAAGGGCAATGTAGGTATAGATAAGCAAGCATATGAATTTAGCGCTGGAGCAGAAGGAGCACAGGAGAAAATTTATCTTGGGCAAATGGATGAAAAATTCAATGTAACCTTGTCTGCTGATTTAGCAGTTAAAGATTTTGAAAATGATTTTATCATTATGGCTGATTATCAGGGAGTGCAGGCAGAGTTAACTTTAGGCGCAAACGGGCTAACCCTAATAAATGGCGTGTATCAAGCTAATCAGAAAGTTTATCTGCATACAATCCCAGACGGCGGCGGCAGTACCAGCCCAACTACTAATATTACAAATGTTAATATTCGAGATTATAATTCGCCTGACACATATTTAATCAGCGGCATAGTTGAAGTTAGAGGCGGGCAGGAACTTATTTTTACCGAGGGTGCGAGTTTAAGTGTTTGGCAGGAACCAGGTTCTACGTTTACATATAATGGCCAAACCTGGGTGCAAGGCTCCTGGGATGTTGGCGCGAATGGCCAGTTAGAGGCGCGTAAAGATGAGTCTTATGTTCAGTTATTTAAAGAAGGCGGGCTTGATTGCAGAGTATCAGGCATTGGAAGGCCTGATCATGGGATTACCTGGAAAGAGATTACCGGAGATACCAGTATTGACTCAAAAGTAAGTCTTGCTTCAGTTGATCCTACATCTATATTTTATGGAGGTACATTAGGCATAGAAAGCGGCTCTTTAGTAGCTAGGAACGCGCCTTATCTGCGTGTAAGCACAGATGAGATGGGTAATAAAGTTATGTTTGCTGGGCACACAGATGAAAATGGCTTAAGGCATGATATGCGGTATAGTTCTTCTTATAGCCATCCTTCAGAAACAGATTCTTCTATAGACCCTTATTTCGCAAGGATGGATGCCATACATCCTGAGGACGCGATTAATTTTACAGTGTCTAATTTAGCAGCCAATAATGAATCTGCCTGGCGTGTGTTCAGCGCGCAAGTAGAGATTAGTGACGCGTCTTTTGCGGAATTTTTGGCTGATATTGACGCGGGAATTGCATCAGGGGCAATCAGCGAAAACCCGACATTTAATTTTTCTGTAGAAAGTACAGACGGCAAAATCGCGAGTGTAACAAGCACCTGGGAATTAAAAAATGGCAGAGAATATGTTCCTGTTTATGAGCAGGAGTATGACGGCAATCCAATAGCTTTGGGCCAGACATTTGATGTAATCTTCAATCAGGGAACAGACAAAGAAATAACCAGGAGTTATGTTGTAGAAGAGTTTGGCAGCGAGCTGAGGTTTATGTCTGCGAGCCGGGTTACAGAAAATAAACAAGCAGTTATTTTAAACCAAACTCGTGAGATTGATTTAGCACAAGGCCCGGTTTATGAACTCTATAATTTGCAAAACAATGTTTTCAGCTTAAGAGGCACAAAAGAAGTAAACGGGCATACTGGAGTTGGTTTTATTGGTGATAATGAAGAATTTTTATTGCTTAACGGCAATAAAGTTTCTAAAACAGAAAATACCTATTTTGTTAATCAAGGCATAGGTTACAGCATAACTGACTTAGGCACAGGCCTTGACAACGCGTATATTTCTTCAGGTGTTGGAGGAGCAGGTGGAGAGTCTAAAGAAAATAAGATCAGGATTTTTGATAGAAACGGCGAAGTTTATATTGCCAAGGATTGTTTGTTTACCATCCAGAATAACCAGTGGATGGTTACCGGCTCAGATTCTTTAGAAAATATTGGAGATACAAAGATAAAAGTAATTAATGCTAATGGAGACGACCAGTTTCTCAGGGGCGGTGTATATGCAAGAATTAGTGAAGGCAAACTCAATACTTATGTTTCAGGAGGAGTTGTAGATTATAATGATAAATGGTCTCGTTATGGCAAGAATGTTTTAGAACTTCCAGGCCGCGGAATTAAAGCAGTGTTTGACGAAACAGACGGTGTTTGGAGCGCTCTTGGCAAAACTGTAAGTATTGGCTTAATTGGCGGCGCAGCAGTTACCGCTTCAGTATTTGGCGCAGTAGAAATGGGCTCTTTAATTCCAGGAGCAATTAAGAGTGTTGAGGGTGGATTTATCAGCAAAAGCGCGCTTGGTTTAACCGGGCTTGAAAGCGGTTCAATTAGTTATGGTTTAGCAGTAGGCGCGATAAAATTAGCAGGAAGTGTAGCTGTCGGGTCAGCAGGTATGGCTGGGATAGAAGCAGTTAGGGGCGGTTCATCTGAAGAGATTAAAGAAGCAGCATTTGAAGGCGCGAAAATGGGCGCTTATTATTGGGGACTGTCAGGAGCTTTGGGCCTTGTTTCACACGCTTCTAAATTAGAGCTTAGCGCGGAAGCCGGAGAGTTGTTTACTGGTAATGTGTTTCAACGCGCGGGACAGCGCTTAGCTGCTTATGTTGGGCGCGGCCAGAGTACTCAAAAATTGGCTAATGTGTTAGGCAAAGGAGCTACGCGTGCAACTTACGCTGGACGTATGGCAGCAGATACAGCTTTAGGAGTAGCAGAAACCAGCCTTGGTGTTGGCCGGATATCTATACCTTTCCATGCAGGGGCAAAAGTAGTTGAAGCATTAATAGAGACTACTCCAATAGAAGATCATATCTGGGGAGTAGAAAAGCTTGCTGAATTTGGGCAGGGTAATATTGAAGACGCGATTTTACAGGGTTTTGTTTTTGGCGCAGTGCTTGGACTTCCGCCTTTGAGATGGGCTACCGGAGCAGCAGCTGGGCTGGGCAGGAAAATGTTAAGTAAACCTGGAGAGATTTTGTATGCAACCCCTCTTGGCTCTACTGTTGGCAGAGCAGCGGCAAAATTAGTTAATGACCCAGTGCTTAAAGCAGCAAGTATGGGCGGAGTATTTAGCGCGATTTCTTCAGGCTCAGAGATTTATCAGATTCTTAATGATGATTCCCGTGATTTATTCAGCAAAGAATCACTTGAAGATATTGCTATCTCAGGAGCGGTTGGCTTTGGTATGGGTGTTGCTTGGTCTTTAGGCAGCAGTGCTGCTCAAGGCATTGGTAATTTAGCTAAATCAAGTTTGTTAAAGCGAACTGCTAATGCAGGGGTAAAAGCGGTTACGTCTGCAAAGAATACTTTTTCTATGCTTGCTCGTGAAGGTTATGTAGAAAATACATTTTCTGGAATGCTGCAAACCTGCGGTGTTGATCCTTATACAGCAGAGATATTAGCTGAACTTTTGCCTGAAAAAGGCGGCGGGGCATCTGCTAAGGCGTTTGCATATACAAATATGGGTTCAGTAATTAGTTATTCTGAGGATAGCCAAGGCTTAGGAAATAAGATTAATTTAAGCTCGTTAAATACAGAAGAAGACAGCAGAATAGAAGCAAACTTAACTAGATTAGAGGCAAAGTATAATTTAGAAGATGGAACATTAACTAACCGATTAAATTCAGGCAGTTTAACTGCAACTGGTGTGATGAGTACAATTAATGAAAGCGGCAGTTCAGGTATAAGCGTATCAGAGGTATGCTCAGAGGTTGGCATTAGCGTTGGCATGGTTCAGGAAAGCCTGAGTTTGGATGCAGCGCAAATGGAGAATGAGTTTGGCATAAGTATTGAAAAAGGCAATGCTTTTGAAGGCACAACATTATCAGAGCTTTCTATACTTGGCGGCACTCCTGAGCATTGGGAAAATCAAGTAAGTTTAGAAGAAGCTAAAAAGCTGGGCATAGATATTTCAGAATTTCAATCACCGGGAATAAGTGATACAGATACTATAATCAGTATAGAAGCGAAATTAGGCAAAGATTCTGAGTCTGCGCAAAAATTACGCAGCCGGATTGGAGATATCAGCATAGCAGAGTATGCTAAAGTTAAAGGAGTTAGTCTTGAAAGTTTAGCAGAAAAGAGCAATTGTGAGCTTAAAGCCTCATTAGTTAGCGGGGATTCCGCAATGAGTGAATTTGCCAGAGCAAAAGGTTTAAGTATTAATGCGGAGTTTTTGGCGCAATATGATTTAAATCTAGGATCTATACAAGGCAGATTAGAAGGCAAAACAATTGAAGATAAATTAAGCGAAACAATAGACGCGGAATTAGCGGAAGTTAAAAAGGATTTAAAATTCAACGCGGAGCAATTAGCGAGCTTGCCTGCAAAGGGAGAGACAAGGACAAAAGAGAGATTAGGTTTAGAGCAGACAAAACTAATAAGCGCTAAACAACAATTAGAAACCTTGCGGGAAAACATAGGGCAAATAGAAACAACAAATGAGCTTAGTGCAATTTCAGAAAAACTTGGAATAGAAACTGGCCAGTTATTAGATAAGGTTGGGATTAAAGTCAGTGATTTATGGAAGATTAATGGAAAGGATAAAGAACAATTTGCAAAAGATGAGAATGTGAAAATAGCTCCTAAGTACGCGCTTGATCAGGAGCAATTAATGGGTGAGGGTGAGAATGTAAACGCTTTAATTGAAAGCTTGATTGCCGGCAATCAAGCGATAAGTTTGGTTGTTAAAGATGATGCAGGGAATCTTGTTTTAGAATTTAATCAGGCAAGCAAGATTGAAGTAAAAGCATTTGACAAAAAGACTGGTATTATTCATATAGCAGTGGATAGTTCAGGGATAAAACAGGAATTTGATCTTACAATTGATCAAGATGGCGGGCTTTTAAAAGTTGAAAGCGGCAAAATTTCAATTAACAGCGAGGTATTTGAACTTGAATCTGCGGAAGATGATGATGGCAATATTATCTGGAAAATCAAAGAAGATATTGGCAATAAGGCGCAGCAGAAAATGGCAAGAAGAATGAACACGATTTTAGATAAATTTGCGCAGTCTAGAGGTTATGAGCTGAGTGTGCGCAATGATGTAAACCAGTTGGAATCAGTCTTAAAATTAGCTTTTGACCCTGAAACATTCTGGGAAATACCTGCAGGCACAGGAAAAACCAAAGCTATTTTTACAGTAGCTGCAGCATTTACTGCTGAGTTTACAGGCAGAAAAATAGTAAATGTTTTGCATAATAAGCCCTTACTTAAAGATGCAGTACAGGATGATTTTAAAGGAAACGGAGAATTAGGAGAAAGAGGCGAATTTTTCCAAAGCCTTGCTGTAGTTTCTCAAGCTGATTTTGCTGATCTTGTGGGGCAGGATAATGTTGATGCTTTGATTGAAGATTTAATAGATCAGGGCTATATTGATGCTGAATTAAATATTTTGCCCGCGTTCAGGCAGACAAATGAGAAAGATTTTAGTTTAGTATGTCAGGATAAAGGTTATGCAATGCAGAGCGCGCAAATATATACGGTTTTAGAAACAGCAAGCAAAGGCATAACTTCATTGCAATTTACGCAGGAAGATTTAAAGATTTTAGAAAAGGGCGGAGATAACGCAGAAAAGCTGATTCAAAGAATTAATGATGCTGATGTTATTTACATAGAGTCTGATGCCTGGGGATTTCTTGCACTTGAAGCGCAGCAGGCAAATAAATTTAATTGGGGCGAGAAAAAATGGGTTAAGCAGGCACATAACGCGATTTTTGGAGACAGTAAGGTAATCCATGACGAAGTTGATACAATGTTCGGCAAGAATCGTTTTCAGCAGGGACAAGATGCGCGCATATTAACAGACACAGAAATAGACGCGATTTTATTTGTGCACAAAGCAATGCAGGGAATAGTTAAGCAGGGAATGGTTGAATCTAAACAAGACTTTGATAATCCTGTAGAGCGGGTTAAAGCAGAAAGAGGGTTATTAGAATTTAGTGTGCAGCATCGGGACACTTTTGAAGATAGTACAATGTCTTATGAAGAGTATAAAAGCTTAGCAGACCCGTATAATTATAATGTTAAAGGCGTAGCTTATAATAAAAAAGCTAAAGAGGCTTTAGTTGAGTATATTAATGAAAACGGTATAACTACTGAATCTGGGGATAAACACGAGTTTGAAGTAAAGTATGACAACGGAGATATTGTGCTGGTTAATGAGAATGGGACAAACGAGAAAATATTAACTACAGTTAAAGCTTCTTTATCCGGCAGAGTAAAAGTTCTGCGCCAGTATGAAGGCGGGGCAATGGGTTATGATGATGCGAGCGGCTTAATGAAACCTTTTGCCAATAAAAACTTAGCGCCTGATTTACAGATTAGCGACCCTTATCTTGCCGGCCATACAGAAGTTGTGGGCAAGGATTTAATGTCAGAGGAATTAAAAACCAAAGGACAGCAAGTAGAGCCTCTGCTCAGGAAAATGCGTCTTTCAGGCCGTGCATTAATTACCACCATGGCCAGGGCAATGAGAATGGCCAGGAAAGTTGGCGCAGATATAAGCGGATTTTCCGGCACCATTGCTCCTGTTTCGCAGTTATCCAGCGCGTTTTACGGCATAAACACAGTTTTAAATAATGCTGAAAATAAAGGTATGCGTTTATTTGATTCTGAAAATAAATTAGAGAGAACAGATACTGAATCAGAAGCTTTGCAAAGCATAGATTTAGAGAACGGCAAAGTTCATGTGTGCTTAACAGGCTTAAAAGGAATAGATGAACAGGTTATTACAACCGAAATGCTGGAAATGTATCAAAGAGAAGGCTATACAGTAATATTTAAAGATCAGCAAACAGGCTGGCTTGTGTATAGGACAGATAAACTTGAAGCTGGAGAGCTAAGTGGTTTAGTTACCGCAGAACTCCAGGAAAACACAGAATTTAAAGAAAAGAAATTAACTGCTGAGCAAGTAAACCAGGCTTGCGCGTTAATTGTAAATAAAGTTAACAATGATACAGAGATTAATTTAGAAGTAGTGTCTAATTTGCATAACGCGAAAATTAAAGCAGAGCTTATTACAGAGATAGAAACAGAATTGAAGATAACTTCAGAGCAGGCACAAGCTTTGGTTGATACAGCTTTAAATTCAGCGAACAATTTATTAGTTGAACAAAGGGACACAAATCAGATTGAAGGATATTTAGAGAAAGAAAGAACAGCTGAAGAAAAAGTTATGTTTTTCTATAATCTTAGCGCTTGCCGCGGCACAGACGTTAGTTTTGCTGACCGTTCAATTAAAGGAGTAATGGATAAAGTTGAAGGCGAAGTTGATGTTCATGCTTTTTTTGACCCATTAAGTGTTGATTTTGATGTGGAACAATTATTAAAAAGGGACCGCGGCTTGAAATTGCAGAATCCAGCCAACAATGGTAAATGGGAATTTGTGTTTAATGAGACAAATTCAGAAAACAGCGGATTTGTTTTTGAGAATCAAAAAGATCCTGAGAAAAATTATACACCTGTTTATAACGCGTTAACCGTGCATTATGTGGGCAAAGTCAGTGATGACGCGCAAACAGTTGATCAGAGAACCGCGAAATATATTTTGGAACAATATGTTAGCCCTGAGCAGGCGCAAGCAGTAATGGCAGGATTAGGAAATGCTCAGGTTGAAGTAAGCGCGTTTACTCAAAAATTAAAGGACAATGGAATCAGCGAAGAGACAATTGCAAAGGTTACTGATTTTATCAAAATAAGTTATGTTTTTGCGCAAAACGGTATTTCCGAGCAAAAGGATATGATGTATAAAGGGTTGTCAGACATCTATGACACACTTACCGGCGAATTTATCGACAGTTTAATTGAAACAGCACATAATCCAATAGAAATGAAAAAGATACAGGAAATGCAAAAAGATTTTTATGAATCTTTTGGTTCAGACACAAACATTAAATTAATTGAAAGCGCGCCAAGCGCTGTGGACGCGTTACAAACAAAATTAAATAATATTATTGATTTTTTTGAGTCCAGAAAAAATAAGGGCAATGACCCAGTATTTAGCGTATTATCGAAAACAAACAAGCAAAAGATTCAGGCATTTATTGATGCGCGCCCAAAGTTAAATTTAACTGGCAAAATTGATCATAGAGCTGTTCCTATAGGTATGGCAGATAGTTTAGCGCAGGCAGTTGATTCAACCAATAAATTAATTAAAGTATCTGATTTGCCGACAATAGTTTCAATGAGCGGTAAAGCGCACACTACAATTACCGCGCAGTCTTATGAATCCAGAGAAGATAGTATGCAAAATTTTACAGACTCTGAAAAGAAAGAGTTTAAACAGGGACTTGAACAAAGAGGCCTTTTAGACGGCAATACTTTGAGCGCTTCAGGTGTAGTTGCGATGAATGCATTGGAAACTCTGGAAAAAGCGGATGATAAAGTTAAAACTGAGTTAATGAAGCTCGCGGAATCCAGAGGCAAAGACCTGAGGAATTCAATTGCAATGCTGCTTTGGTTTTTATTGGATGAAGATTTGTTTTCAGTAAATGAGCTATCGTCTGCAACAATGGATAAACTAATTCATATAATCGCAGTGATCCAGTCTTTTGGAAAAGCGGTTAATCGGAACGCGCTGATTGGCAAAATAAAAAATATTCAGCATACAGATGATCCTCTTGCTCTGCCAAAAGCAGTATTAGCAGAGCTTGAGAAAGATATAGGGCAATACAAAGATTTATCTAAGAAGATTACTTCTGAGGTATCTTCTATTGCTCAGGAAGACAGGCTCAACACTGCAAAAGCAATAGTTTTAGAATCATCTTTTGATCATGCAACAAAAGTAAAGATTATTACCAATTTAGAAGGGATTCAGAATATAGATGATCCTTTTGCTTTAGGCAAAGCAGTGTTTGGCGCGATTGAATCCAAAGGCAGCATTGGGAAACTATCATTATATGAAGCATTATCTACTCAAATTGCAGTTCTGGATTTAGTTGCTAATGATCTTAAAGATACAAAATTAAAGATAGCGTATTTAGAACAGGCAATTGCCAAAGATCAGAGTAACCTAAATCTGAGCAATGGCCTTAAAAAACTGCCATTAATGTTGAGTTTAGGCCTTAAAGCAAACCAATTACAAGGCTCTGGATTAAAACAAATTCTTAAGAAACTAAAAGAAACTTTAACAATGTCTGGGATGCCGATTAATACAGGCTTAAAAGAGAAATTAGAGAATTTAAAGCAGGTTTATGCAAAATTTGAATTAAGTATTCCAGAGTTAAAAGAAATAGCAGATAATTCAGGCATAGATCAGTTAAAAGAAAATCCTTTAAGTTTAGGTTTATTATTTAATCCTGAGCTTGAGCAAACTCAAGTTACTAATGCGGAAAAATTAAGTGTTGTGTTAGAATTTTTAAGCGAACACTCAGCTGAACTTGCAGATGAGTTTGGCAAGCTGAGCTTAACAAATGTAACTGATTTTGGCAGTTTATCAAAGGATCAGCAGGAAACTATACTTAGTTATTTTGCAAAAGCAGGCCATGATTTAAAACCTGAAGAGTTTTCTAATTTACGGAGTATGCAGTCTATGCTGGGGAATGTCGGCGGATTTGGCATAGCTTCAATGCTGCAAGGGCTAATGGACAAGGTTTCAGATGATAAATTTGCTGGGCAGGCCTCTGGTGCAGAGGCTGCAAGCTTGAGCGTAGAAGCTGAGGAGCAGAAAATTACTTTAGTGAACTGGTTTGCCGGCACAGATGTTAGTATTGGAGAATATTATGTAGCTGCAGCAGAGAGTAAAATAAAAGAAGCTCAGAAACCTGAGAATACGGAAAATAAAGCAGATTTAATTAGAAATGCAGTTGGTAATTTTAATAAAGTTATTGATAATCTTGAGAGTAGCGCAGCAGAAAGAATTAGCGCGTGTTTGGGGTTAGCAAGTATTTATACTGATCAGAATTTGGGTTATCTAACCCCTGGTAATTTAACGCATATAGACGGCTTGCTTGATGGAAAAACTAATAATGTAAACTCTTTGCTTAAAAACAAAGAACTTTCCGCCAAGCAAAAGAAGCAGTTTTTAAATCAATTAGCCCAGACAGAGCTTAGATTAAGTGATGCTTATCTGGGGCTTAAAACTCCTATGCCGATAAATTCTGTTACCTATGGCATAAAAGCATTAAATAATATTAAAAAATTGCCTGAAGATGCAAGAGAAGATTTTGATTTTGATTCTGCGGCTTCTACACTTGCGCAAAGAGCGCTTAAAATTGAAGACAAAGGCTCTGCGATTATGTTCTTAAAACAAATCAGCGGGTTTGTTCCTGATCATGGCACAGTGCATTATTGTTTAGGCACAGTTCATCTAGAGCAGAAAAATCTGACTAAAGCAGAGCAAAGTTTTAAGCAGGCAATAGCTAAAATGCCAGATACAGATAAATTAAGAAATAACGCGTATTTGAGCTTAGCTGAAATTTACCTGGAACAGGAAGAAGCAGAAAAAGCAGAGCAAATTCTTGTGCAGGGTATGGAGAATTTTGTTGCGCCGAACGTTAAGCTTAGCGCAGCAAAAAGAAATCAGGCCATAGATGCTTATTTTGTTCCGGCATTTAATATGGCAAAAGATAAATTAGGCAATCTCAACCTTTGCGCTGAAATTCTGCAAAAGCGTCATTCTAAATCTAATATCCCGCTGGTGTCTTTATCAGACAGAGTCAAGGCAGCAGCGTATGCAGCAGCAGTAAAGATTGAACAGGGAAAAGCATTTAGCGCAGATGATTTTGCACGTGCTTATGGAATCAAAGATGTTGAACTGATTAATAAGTTTGGTGGGGCAGTAGGTAATTTGCGTGCAGCTAAAGGAGCATATAATGCAGACAAGTATGCAACTGCTGCAATTAATATTATTGCAGAGTTGGTAGGAACAATAAATACTCCATTAGAAAAAGCAGAAGTTATTGATTCTCAAACAGTATTATCTGCTGATCCGAAATTTCAGTCCGCAGTTGATACTTTGTTAGCAAGCTTTAATGATTTAGCGCTTACAGAACAAGAACAAGTTGCGGCAAATAAATCTTTAGAGTCTTTCCGCAAAGGAGAGGTTGAACAGGCATTTAATATTTTGCACACAGGCTTAACCGTAAATAGTTCTAAAGATTATAGAATGTTGGTTGTTGGTTTTGCGATTGTGAACAAATTAGAAAGCGGAGCTGGTTTGGATAAAATAAGTAATTTAGTAACTAATTATGCGATGAATGCTGAACCGAAAAGTAAATTACTGAATTTTGCGAATAGATTGATTAGTAATAAAGACAGCTATTCAGAATCAAATTATTTGATCAGTGTGTGTTCTCAGACAAAAGCTTTGTTTGAAAAAGACGTAGAATTAAGTTCGAATGTTGCTGGCTTTACTGAAACAAACGATATGTATAAAATGCAGGTTGGCAAAGATGTGTCTGAACAAGCAACTGTTGCGCAGGAATTAGCTGGTTTAGGTATTGTTTTGGGACAGGGCAAAGATTCAAAATATGTTACTATAAATGATTTTCTTAACGACAATGGAATTACTGAAGCTAATTCAGCAATTAAAATTACTGCTGGGAATATAACCTATTTTGCGCGAACAGAAGGATTGGGAAATACTCCTGAATTAAGTATGCTGATAAAAGTAAACAAAGGCAAAGTAGAAACAGTTGAAATTTATACTGCAGGAGTTTTCTCAAGACAGGTTCAAAAACAAGAAGATAAAGACAATTATTTATCAGCAATGCAGAGCCAGCCTGATCTGAAGAGGTTTGTGGTTGCCGCAGACGGACAGGTTGTTCAGGAACAGATTAGAGTTGACTCGCAGACTCAAGGTACAAAACAAAGCATGGGTTTTGATTCATTACGTAACCAGGTACTTGAAGCAGTCAGCGGGACTTTTAGAGAAAATAATGCTGGTAAGATTAACACTTTGCCCGTACAATTAATAGATGCGTTGCATACAGTAGGCGCGAGATTGTAAGAAGAATGGCGGCAGCTATCGCAATTGGAGAAAAGTAAAAATGAAAATTAATAAAAACAATAATCCTGTAGGGTATGGGCATGCCCATACCTCTAATAGAAATAAAATAACCATCTAATTTAATATATAAGGAGTTTTTTTAATTTGTTTAAATTTTTAAGGGGTTACAAAAAGGAGCTGTGTTATACTCAAATGTAATAGGTTTGCAATTTTATGACGTTCCCCTCACACTGCATCTTGAAACGTTTTTTTATCTCCAAACCTTAACGCAGCAAGCTGCGCCTGCGGTTTGTCTTAGGTCAGATCGTTCCAATCTACAGTACAGGGAAATGTCTAAATTTTACAAACCTATTACGTTTGAGTATAGGTTGAATTTTGCCTATGTGGATTCCCGCTAAAAGATTGCGGGAATGACACAAAATGGTGATGATAAAGCGGGTAGGATTGATTATAGGATATCCTATAATGTCATTTCCTGCATAGCAAGCAGGACAGACTCCTGCAATTTTTTAGCGGGTATGTCTTGCTTGCAGGAAATCTAATTTATTTTTATTTTTTAACCTTTTGAAAGGAGGATAGGGGGGATGAAGAAGTACGGATTTTTTAGGCAGGTAAGTGTTGTGGTAGTTTGGTCTTTTTTAATTGCTAATTTAGGGATGTATTTGCCTGCAGCTCGTTTAGTTTATGCTCAGCCAGCGGTTGGCGTAGGTGGGCAGGAATTTGTTATGCAGGTTAAAAGCGCGTTACAGGTTTTAGTAGAAGTTGACAAAGAAAACAGCGCGAAGCTTACTCAATTTCAGGCTGATACAGTGGGGAAAACTGAAGAGCTCAAAGATAAAGAGCAATTAGCGGGTTTGGTAGTGCAGACTGTTGGCGCGGTAGCTGCCCAGAAACCTCAGATGAATGCGGCACAGATAAAAGCTGAAGTTACAAAGATATTTGAGGGCATAGTTGAAAAAGCGGAAACACAAGGCCAGACAACGATAGGTGAGATCGAAACAGCTGATTTTAATACTCTGGTCAGCCAAATGCTTGAGCCTTTAGAGGTAAGCAGCGCGGGTGATAAAATTGTTATTGACATTGGAGATAATAGCAGCGTATTAGTTTATAACGCGACAGATAAGCAGTTGGCACAAATGCCGCGTAATGAAGCAAATGTATTATTAGCTAAAGCTGAAACTGCTCAATCAGCAGTTATGCCAGTTGTGTCTTTAGCTTTAACAGAAATTGATTTTAGCGCTGATCCCGGACAAATTTTAGCTGACTTAGCCGATAGTTTAATTAGTACAGGCCAATCCAGCCCTGTGGCAAAGGCGCAAACAGCAGTGGTAACACGTGAATTAAGCGCGCAGATGAGTGATCCTGCAATAAATTTAGATACGGTAAAAGGGGAAGTGGTTAGTGCTATAGAGCAGAAAGGCCTGATCGGAACAGGTAAACTGTTTGCAGACACAGGTAAAGTTGAGACATTAGTAAACACTATAATTACCAGCATAAGCGGCAAGGCTATGGAACAAAGTAAAGTTATTACAAAATCCGCGAATATTTTAATTGCGCAGCTTGGCATAGAAAAATCAGATGCTTTGACTGCAATAATGCCTCAGGTAAAAACTACAGCAGCAATAATGATCACAGGAACACAAGATCAAAAAACAGAAGCAGTGCAGGTTTTAGCAAATAATTTAAATAGTGTTGGTGTAAACACAAACGTTGATAATTTGAGCAAAGACATTAGTACAAGCATATTTCAGGCTGAATGCAGCACAAAAGAAGTAGTTACAAGCGCGGCGCATTCAATATTAGCAGATTTAGGCATAGGTGAAGACAGAGCCGCAGTTGTAATGCCTGTGCTTGAAAACGCGGTAACAGCAGTGCTTACTGGTAATCCTGAACAAAAAACAGCAGCAGTACAGGCTTTATCAGCTAAATTAACTAATTTAGGGGCAGCAGATCTGAATGTAGATGAATTGGAAACAAAGATTATTTCAAATATTTCTTCTGTAATGGCTGAGAAACAGGAAATTGTTGCGCAGGCATCTGTGCTTGCAGCGGATAATCTGAATATAAATATAACAGATGCTCAAACAGAGACAATTTTGCCTCAGGTAAAGAGTACAGTGGCAGCAGTAATCATTGGCACGCAAGAGCAAAAAACAGAAGCAATCTCAAAATTAGAGAATTTGATTGCTCAGGAAACTGGGGCAAGTATAGAACCTGGCCAAATAGAATCAACCATTATAACAAGTATATCTCAGTCACAGATTATGGGTACAGATGTAGTGGGAAAGGCATCTGCATTTGTAGTTAATAGTTTAAATATAACAACGGAGCAGGCAGAGACAATTTTGCCTCAGGTAAAGACTACATTAGCAGCAGTGATTGGCGGCACGCAAAAGCAGAAAACAGAAGCTGTAGTGGTTTTAGCTGACAGCTTAGCTGATGTTGGTGTAAGTATTGATAATTTAGAAGCAAAGATTGATTTGGGTTTAGCTCAGGCAGCAATTAATACTTCTCCTGTTGTCTATAATCAAGTTAGTTTGAATGAATTTGTTACGCAAAAACAAGCTCAGGTTTTGTCAGGGCAACTTCCCGGAGCGCAGGTTGCTGCGATACAGAACGCGGCAGCAGAGCAGTTAAACGTTGCGCCGCAAGAGCAGGGAATTGTATTTGACTCGGATAATTTGCCGCAAGCGGTTCAGACAGCTTGCGTGCAAGCTGGAATTAATACACAAGATGTTGCTTATATCAGGGTTAATCCTGGTGATTATAAGACAGGAGAGGTGAGTGTAAAAATTGTTTCTGCTGATAAACAGAGCAACCAGGGTAAAGTGAATATTGAAATCAGCCCGGTAAATTTAAATACAGACAACAAGCAAGATAGGGCAATGTTGAGCAAAGCTGCGGAAGGTATGGATGCATTAGATACAAATATTGCTAATATTGGCGGAGTATTGGTAAATTTTCAGAAAATGCTGCGTACAGTAAATGCTGAAGCTGTAATTGAACCAATTTCTGATACGGAAAGAAATACACCGCAAGTAAATGAAAGCAATTATCTGGTTGTGTCTGCAAAGGCATTTGGACAGGTTTCGTCTAAGACTGAGCAGGGAGTTGAAGTAAAGGTTAATGGCATAGCCACACAACCAATGCTTAATTTGTTGAGCCAGACTAATAAAATTGTGGTTGTATTTGAGGGAGAAGATGTAAATCCCGAGAGTTTTCTTACAGAAATGGGGTATGAAACCAAGCAAATTGAAGTTATCGATTCTTATAATGTTGGAGAATTTGAGGGTAAGGGGATAAATACAGCAAGTACAATTACCGCGGAATCAGTTAAAGGTGTGCTTGAGGCAAGGCATGGTAAGTTAGGCGCAGTGCATTATCTGGTTGCTAATGAAGAAAAACAGGGAAGTTTAAAAACTCAGGTTATAGAAATGAAAAAACAGGAAGGTAATGAAAATGTAAGTTATTCTCTTTTTCCCTTGGACTTAGGTAAAGGTGAGGTAATTAACCTTGATGTTTGCTTATGCCAGGCAGTAAGCACAATGATTTTTGGTACAGGCAATAATTTAACCACAGAGGATAAAAAGACCTATGGCGCAATGATTAGGGCTGTTTTAGGCAATAATTCTCCATTGATTATTAATCTTGGAGACCAGCAAATTGCTGAAGCAATGAATGATAAATTACAGTCAATTAGTGCGACATCTACTACAAATATTGAAACTGAGTATATGACAGTTTACGTTAAACCAGGCAAGTGGGCATAAGGTTATTTATTGCTAGGCAAATATTTCAGGGGCACATTACAATGTGCCCTTGATTTTTTGTTATGGCTGCTTTAGAAGGCCATAAATTCAGGGAATTTATACTCAAACCTATTACGGTTGAGTATATTTTATTTTTTCACTCTGCTAACCATAAGAATTCCAACAAATAAAAAAATAAAATTTGTCAGCCATGCTGCTGCTAAGGCAGGCAACACGTTTATTTTACCTAAAGATAAGCAGGCCGCGTTTATGCCCCAGTAGCTGAATCCGCTGATAATACTCAGAGTTATGGCAAAGAGATTGTTAGATGAGCGCGTATGCCTTAAGCTCGCTGGCACAGCAAAGAAGATGAGCAGCAGGTTAGCTAAGGGAAAGGCTATTTTGTTGTAAAAAATAACAAGTTCTTTTTGTACGTCAAATCCATTTGCCTTGAGCCTGCGGATATATTTTTTTAATTGCCAATAATTCATAAACAAAGGCTTTACATTGGCTCTTTTTATGTCTTTTGGCTGTTCGTCAATAGGAATAACTTTTTCTGCAAAATACTGCGGATCCTTTGCTAATTCACCGTTGTTGTATTCAGTAATAACACAATCATAGAATATCCAACAATTTTCTATCCATAGGGCTTGTTTTGCTGCTATTTGCCTGGATAATTGGTTCTGGGCGTTGTTTTCAGAAATAGTTACATTTTGCATTTTCCTGCGTTTTATGTCATAGCTGTTAATAATAAAAATTCTGTTGTGTGAACCATAGAAAGTAAGATTTTTTATAATTTTATTTTTTTGTTTTTTTTGTACTGTTTTAAAGTACGTTTCTTTAAGTTCTTCAGCATGCAATGACGCGTTTGGTTTAACTATTTCATTTACCGTAAAACTAATCGCGCTAAGCAAAAAGCCAAGGATTAGAAAAATCCAGATAATGCTCCAGAGATTAATCCCGATTGCTTTAATTGCTGTTATTTCATTATGTTTATTCAAGCTGCCCAAAGTAAACATAACTGAGAGAATCATTATGATTGGGCTGATATTGGTAAAGATAAAAGGTGTTAGAGATAAATAATAATCGCAAAGCACAAATAAAGGAACGTTTGCTTTAGCAATTTCATCTAAATGTTCAAAAAGGTCAATGACCCATGATAAACAGATAAAAGTAGTTAAGCAAAACAAAAAAAATTTTAAAAATTTATCCAGAATATATTGTTTTATAAGTTTCATTGTTAGGCTCAAACGTAATTGGTTTGTAATTTTATGACATTCCCCTGTGCTGCATCTTGAAACGTTTTTCATTCGCAAATCTTTAGTGCGCCTAAGGTAGAACGTTTCAAGATGCAGCACATGAAAACGCCTAAATTTTACAAACTAATTGCGTTTGAGTATATTAAAACATATAGGGTATAGCGACGCTTCTGCGTTTACTCCTTCAAGCTATCTTAGCAAAAATCCATTAACGTTTAAATTTCGTTATCATTTATATTATAGCATTTCATTGATAAAATTTGGAAAAATTATTAAAATTTTTGGCTCTTTTACAGAATCTGTGGGGAAAAATACAAAAAAATAGCATTGTTGACTGGTTTGGTATAATTGTTTTGACAAAAAGAAACCTAACCAGAAAGACCAACAAGGCTAATAAAAACAATACTAAATAAAACATATCCTGTCAAAGGATTTGTTTTTGGCAAAGTCAGCTTTTTAAACAATGTGATAACAATTGAAGTGATGTCACGTAAAAGATCTAAAGCAATATGCTCGTGTTGCAGTTTCCCCAATTTATACTCAAACGTAATTGGTTTGTAATTTTATGACA
>Ga0164318_10000298_pt1 | contig 35567 bp, 19 predicted proteins | sample GuaBasSedimGuay9_FD_113734 | JGI IMG/M metagenome (GOLD analysis project Ga0164318, IMG submission 113734) | Subseafloor sediment microbial communities from Guaymas Basin, Gulf of California, Mexico - Guay9, Core 4571-4, 0-3 cm | ecosystem: Environmental > Aquatic > Marine > Hydrothermal vents...
CACGTAATGCAATAGCATTACTAAATGAATATAATCTGACCATTATCAATGAAAAGATCAATATCATCAACAATACCATTACTAATTATTTTAATCAAGAATCAAAAATTAATATTCATTATACAAAGGACGTGATGATTTCAAATAATGAATTTCAATTTGCATATGAAGGCGGTTCTGCTATTAGTATTGATGCTTCTATGAATGTAACAATATCAAACCATTTCATCAGTAATTGCAGTAATGCCATTAGCGGAGGAAATGTTGTCAAGAATAATGTATTCTACAAGTGCGGATACGTTGGAGCAGGGGGAGAAGCCTACAACAACACATTCATCAAAATTGGAGAAGTATCAATATCAGAAGCTTATGACAATACCTTTAAGAATTGCTCACTGATAAGCGCCCACGGCAGTAACGGCGCGAACATATATCACAACAACTTCTCTTACAACAACATTGGAATTAAAGTAAAAGGATCCGACAATTACGTCAAAATACACGATAACAGCTTCTACCACAACAAGAAAGGAGCAGTACTATCAAATGCACCACTATCGGTATTGTGGGGGAACAGATTCATCGATAACGACATACAGGCAGAAGCTTCCGATTCAGGTTACAGCTGGAACGCAAGATATCCGGTGGGAGGTAACTACTGGTCGGATTACTCCGGAACAAAAGATGTGAAAAGCGGGTCACAGCAGAACGAATACGGATCGGACGGATTCGGGGATTCGGCATATGTCCTGGGAAAAGTTCGTGACAACTATCCGATATTCACGGACAATATAAAACCTACAGCCATTGCAGGATCCGATATCACATTGAACCTCGGAGAGATCTACCACTTCAACGGAACAGATTCATCGGACGACCAGATGATCACACACTATTCATGGTCATTCGAATATGATAACGAAAACATTACAATAGAACAGGCGGAATTCAATTTCAGATTCAGCATTGCAGGAACATATGACTGCATACTGAACGTATCCGACTTCGCAGGAAACCATGACACGGATAATATCTCGATAACCGTGAAGGATCTCTCCCCACCAAGAGTCATATCACAGGGAAACATCACAATCGATCAGGGACATGAAGCTGATTTCACCGCCGCAGGAACAAAGGACCTATCTGGAGTTAAAGATTACATCTGGAAATTCGAATACGATGGAGAACATATCGAACTGCACGGAATCATTGCACACTTCGTCTTCAACACCACGGGAGTATACGAGGTGATTCTCGAAGCGGTGGACTCATGCGGCAACTCTGGATATAATATATTCTACGTTACAGTCAGAGATACGGAAGATCCCGTCGCGAATCCGGGACCCAACATGACAATAACAAACGGAGAAAGCGCAAACCTCGACGCATCGGAAAGCCACGACAACGGAATCATAGAAGAATACACTTGGTTATTCCATTACGGTGGAAACGAGATAACACTCACAGGAGAAAACGTCAGCTACTCATTCCTCATACCCGGATATTACTCGATCGCATTGACCGTAACAGACAGCTACGGAAACTCCGACACGAAATCGATGATTCTGACCGTTGTCGATACAATACCTCCAGAAGCAGTGATCACGGGAAGAACAAAACTGATAGAAGGAGAATCACTCTCTCTCTCCGGTATATCATCCAAAGACAACGGCAAGATAGTGAAATACGTCTGGAACTTCACCGACGGACAGGACATGATCGTGGAAGGACCTTACCTGAACCACACATTCCAAACACAGGGATACCATGATGTCACACTCACCGTATATGACCAGTTCAACAATTCCGACTCGAAAACCGTCACTGTAGAGGTCCCCGATACCGAAAAACCGCATGCCGTGGCAGGGGATGATCTATTTGCCAGAAAAGGAGAAGTCATACTTCTCGACGGTTCATCATCATGGGACAACACCGACATCAAGGATTACAGGTGGAAATTCGAATATCATGGAGAAGAAATGAACATCAAAGGAGAAAAGATGGAATTCACCTTCGATCAACCCGGCACATATCGTATAGAACTGGTTGTAACCGACATTTTCCTGAACAGGGGCTCCGATATCGTGAACGTGACAATACTCGATAACGGAACCATCTCAGGTATTGTAACCGATTCAAAGGGAGAACCCATCACAGGGGCAAAAGTTACCGTGAAGGATGAAGGAGGAAAGGAATACACAACCCTGACGGATACGGAAGGAAGATTCTCGATATCGGTCCCGTCAGGAATCGTCTCATGGAAGATCGAAAAGAATGGATTCAAAAACAAGAAAGGCACGGCCGAAGTGGAAATCATGGAGGAGGTGCAGCTTTCAGGCTCCGATACCGTCCTGAAAGAATCACAAAGGAAAACATCCCCGATATCGGTCATCTTCATAATACTGGCAGTCATGATGATACTTGGAACATTGGCTGTCCTGTTCTTCTTCCTGATGAAGCATCGGAAAGGGTCGAGCGATGAAGGATCAGGGAACATACCCCAAGAGACCCGGGATGATGGAGCTTCCCAAGGACCGGAGCAGGACATCAACAACACTCCGAGCGATCTGGGGGAAATCTTTCGATAATATGTCCTGAAATGAAATTCTAAGTATCCCATCTCGTCGGAGCTTCGACAACGGCCCTCGCAATATCAAGGGCCCTTCGCGTCTCCTCGACATCATGCACCCTCAGAACGGAAGCTCCGTTCACGTATGCGATAACTGCGGAGGCTATCGAACCCTCGAGCCTCTGGCTCACATCAAGGTCCAGGACCTTCCCGATGAAGGATTTCCTGGAAGCTCCCACGAGAACGGGGCATCCCGTCTCCCGGAACCTGTGAAGCTCCCGGAGGAGCCTCAGATTGTCGCTGACCCTCTTCCCGAAACCGATACCGGGGTCGATCATTATCAGCTCCCTTTCCACTCCCATCCCGGTCAGATGGTCCACCCTCTCCGACAGGAATGTGAGGACCTCCTCCACAACATCGTCATAAACGGGGGACACCTGCATGTTGCCGGGTGTCCCCTTCATGTGCATCACGACAACGGAGCAGCCGGATTCCGCCGCGAACTCGTCCATCCCGGGGCCTCTTAGGGCATTGACATCGTTAATGATCGAGGCTCCCGCCTCCACCGCTTCCCTGGCCACCTCGACATGCCTGGTATCTATGCTGATCGGGACCTCCACCATGTCGCGGAGGCGATCTATGACAGGTATGACCCTTGCCTTCTCCTCCTCCACGGACACTTCCCTTGCGAAGGGTCTCGTTGACTCCCCCCCGACATCTATCATGTCGGCTCCCCGTTCCACGAGTGAGAGGGCGTGCTCCACGGCCTCATCCGTCCCGTAATGGAGACCACCATCGGAAAAGGAATCCGGGGTAACGTTCACGATGCCCATTATCAGGGGAGGTTCGAGCGAATCGAACCTCTCCCGGGCGGGAGAGATGCCGATCCTCTCAAGAGGAGCCTTTGATATTCTTACCCTTCTCACCTTCGGAACCCCCTGTCCCTGCCCTCTTTCCCGGACAGGCAGGATTGATGCATACTTCCCGGGGTCTCTTTCCCCTGCTGTAAAGTGTCATCATCGGGGACCTGCATACCTCGCAGATGTTCCCCGAGAAGGTTATCTTTCCCTTCTGGGGGAGGGGGTAGCTCTTCGAACATCCGGGGAACCTCGAACATCTCACGTATCTCTTGCCCCATTTGGACCTCACCAGGAGGAGGTCGTTGCTGCATCGGGGACACTTCCCGACAACATCCTGCTCCTTGAGGGCGGAGGCTATGTCCCTGCCGATGGCGGCTTTTTCCTTCTCCATCGTCCGGAGGACCTTCCTGAGCATCTCCCTGGATTCCATCACAACGGCATCCTGGGTCAGCTCCCGGTTGGCGATCCTCTCCATGTCCCTCTCGAGCCGGGAGGTCATGTCAGGCTCCGTTATCATCCTCGCATGCTTCTCCAGTGCATCGATGAGGGCGCTGCCCGAGAGTGTCGGTCTGGGAGGTGATTCCTCGATATATCTCCTGGAATAGAGTTTCTGGATTATCTCGTGCCTTGTGGACTTCGTTCCCAGACCCAGTCTCTCCATCTCCTGTATCAATCCACCCTGGCTGAACCTTCGAGGTGGTTTGGTCTCCTTGTCCAGCAGGGAAATCTCCTCCACCTTGACCCTGACCCCCTTTTCAAGGGGGGGAAGCTCCTTCTCCTTCACAACGGACATTGTATACACCGATCTCCATCCGGGAGATATTATCCGGATACCGCTTGAGGTGAAGGTCTCGCCATTTATATCCGTCCTGACAGATGTGACCTTAACCCTGCAGGGGTCGTGCAGGGTCGCCAGGAACCTTCTGACGACGAGATCGTATATCTTGAACCGTTCGCGACCCAGCTCGGCCTTCGTGGCGAAGGCTGTCGGATAGATCGGGGGATGGTCCGTCGTCTGCTTGGACCCCCTGGTGGCAGTGATCTTCTCCTTTGAAAGGATGTGGGAAGCCGCCTCCATGTAAGGTCCCTTTGCAAGGGAATCGACGGTCTTTCTCAGATCCAGGTCCCTCGGATAGACGGTATTGTCCGTTCGGGGATAGGAGATGTATCCGTTCGTGTAGAGGTCCTCCGCTATGGACATGATCCGGGCGGCTGACAGGGAGAGATTGTTGGCGGCCCTGATGAACTGGGTGGTATTGAAGGGGACCGGGGGCCTGTCGGTTCTCTCCCTCTCCTTCACGTCGATTATCACGCCCTCCTTGGCATCCTTCACCTTTGAGAATATCTCCTTCGCCTTCCCCTGGTCAAAGATATCACCCTCCACATGGGCAGCCTCGAAATCCAAACCATCCCTGCCAAGCAGGGCCTCTATCCTGAAATAGGGCTCCGGCACGAACGCGGATATCTCCTTCTCCCTGTTCACAATGAGGGCGAGGGTCGGGCTCTGGACACGGCCCACGGAGAGGAAATCGTGACCCAATCGTCCCGAGGCAAGGGAAATGAACCGTGTGAGGGCCGCTCCCCATACAAGGTCCACTATCTGCCTTGTCTCCGCGGCACTGGCGAGATGAAGGTCCATGCGTCCCAGTGAGGAGAAGGACCTCCTTATCTCGTCTGGTGTTAATGAGGAAAAATGGGCCCGCATTGCCTTTTCAAGCTGGCCTGACCCGAAAGCGTACTCCACGGCCTCCTTCCCTATGAGCTCCCCCTCACGGTCGTAATCGGTAGCGACATAGACCCTGTCCGCCTCCTTGGCAAGCGAGGACAGGACGGAGGCTATCCCCTTGGCGGAGACCATTCTCTCCGGCTTGACATCAATTAGTTCTATCGGGTCCACCGCGGACCAGTTGTTGTATGACTTCGGGAAATCCATGTTGATTATGTGGCCCCTGAGCCCCAATGTCACGGTCCTCTCGTTCTCCCATACGAACAGGTATACGGGGACCCGGCCCCTCTTCTCTGTTTTGAAATGTCCGTTGGAGAGTATGTCCGATATCCTCTTGGCAGCATTGTCCTTCTCGCAGATTATCAATCTCATTGGAGCACCGGTAGGGGGCGTGGATTGGGCGATTCCTTATTTAACTATTGTTGAGGTCCCCCTCCCTCGGATCGAATCTCGAATCGAGTATGTAGGGTCCGATCCGTTCCAGATCGAAATGAAGGATCCCTTCATCATCCAGCTCGCTGATGATGTTCCTCCTGAACCCCTTCCGTGATACGATGAATACCCTTTTCCTGAATGGACCCTTGAAAGAAAGCCTCCCGCATCGTTCCATGAATGTTGAAAGATCAGCTCCAGAGTACTGTCTGTTCCTCCATTTTATATCCCCGATCAGAAGCTCCTTTCTCCTTTCATCCCGGCATATGATATCTATCTCATCCTCCCCATGCCACCATGGTGCCACTTCCTTGAAGCTGCCGGTTCTAAGAATAATCAATCTTACGAGCTTCTCGAAGGTCCTGCCCATGTATGTATTGAAATCCTCCTTTATCATATCAAAACCCAGAATCCCGGTCTGGAGTTCGGTGGAATTCGGATAGATGAAACGAAAATAGAAATCCATGTAATTATCCGAGAATACATACCTTCCCATCCTGCTCTTTCTTCTTGCACCGAAAGGAGAAATATATTCCAGGTACCCTATCGTTACCAGGTTGTGAAGGTATTTTGATACCATTCCCTTGTCCATTCCCGTGCTTTCGGCAATCTCTTTCTGTCTGTTCTTTCCCAAGGAGATCGTCTCAAGTATCCTCACGTAATTCCCGATATTGTTCAACTCCTGAAGAAGTAGTATGGACCCTTCCTCGGATAGATATCTACCTTTTTTCAATACCCTGTTGTCCAGGTTCCATTCGAACCCCTTTTCCGGTCGGAATTTCAGAATGTATTCGGGGATTCCGTCACATACAGAATATGTCCTGACAATATCATCCATGCCATAGGAAGGAAGGAAAGCGGAGATGAATCCGGGGGGAAGAGGCTCAAGCTTCCACTGCCCCTCACGCCTGCCGTAAAGCGGAGATGAGCGGGAAAGCAATTTTTGCTCCATCATTGAAATAGAAGACCCGCAAAGAACGAGTTTCATACCTTTATTCTTCAACTTCCGATCCCACACTCTTTGGAGTTCTGAAAGGAGGGCCGGTCGAAATTTGAACATATATGGAAACTCATCGATTATCAGAATCGGATTACCGTGTGCCCGGGAAACGAACTCTGAGAGGAGATCCTCAAAACCGTTGAACCTTATCCTTGAAAAGGAACCGTCCCCCAGAAAAACACTCATCCTCTCCGATAGACTCTTCAAATTGTCTTCAATTGTCGATTCGATCGCCATGTAATAGAGGCCGTTCTCACCTTTCAAAGATTCTATGAGAAGTCTTGTCTTTCCGGTCCTTCTTCTTCCATACAGAATGAAAAGGGCGGAACCATCACCGTGATAGATTTCCTTGAGACAATCCATCTCGTCCTTTCTATCAACAAGTTGAGACATTAGTAGTATAATAAACATTCAACTTATTAATCATTTCCACAGCACTCTACAATTCGTCGTAAATATCCAGTATCTCCCCGATATCCTTCAGGACGATCAATCTCTCGTTATCCGGGAGCTTCCCCCCGAATATCCTCTTCAATTTGGGTCGTGGAATGTATATGGCATTTATCCCCGCCTCAAGAGCCGGTCCTATGTCATGTTTGAATGAATTGCCCACCATGTAGCATCTGTCCTTCCGGAATCCCCTGCATATGCGGATCATGGTCTCCGGGGTCTTCCGGCGGACCATGGTCACATTATCCCTGTCGAACCATCGTGATGCCCCGAAATGGTCCATCTTCTCCCATTTGGATGCCTCGTCCATCATCACGTTCATGGTGAGCAGATGAAGTCGGTCACCCCGGGATACTATATGGTCAAGGACCTCGGACGCACCCTTGATCAATCCCCCCAACGGGGGGAGGATCCTCACGGGGAGCTTGAAGGCCACGCTGTTGTACATCGGGTGGTTGGCAAGCGTATCATCGTAATCGAAGATGAAGAGGCGCCTCATGACAGGATACACTCCCTATGTATTGCGTGATCGGGGACCTCTCAGGTCACTATCTCTTCCAGCCTTCCCATGCGGGCTGCAAGCTTTATCTCCTGGGCTATACGCCTCCCGGTGGAGAGACCCTGTTCGATGAAATCCGAATAGGGGGATCCGGTGATGAACGGGTTCGTCCCGGCGACGATCCTGGCGGAGATCTCGAACACCACGAACTTCAGCTGGTCCGTCACCACGGTCTCGAGACAGAAGGGGCCTATCATCCCTCCGAAGAGCTCGTAGGACCTCTTCACGGTGCTCTCTGCCATCTCGAAGGCCTTCGAGAGGAGGGATTCCCTTATCACAAGCGGAAGGTTCCCGGTCACCACGAAGGTGGGATATATTCCGTGTTCCTTGAGCTCCTCCTGCGAGCCCAGCTTGTACATCTCGTCGATATTGGTCTCGTCCCTTCTGTCCATGGATAGAAGTTCTATGATGCCCGGTGCACCTTCAACCTGATATCCTTCCTCCCTCAGGGGAGAATGGAAGAAGTGCAGATAGTATCTCGTTCCGAGTATATACTCCTGGATGTTGAACTTCTGGGTATGGTCTATCCCCATCTTGAACTGGTTGTAATCCTTGGCTATGAAGAAACCCCTTCCACCCTTGGCGCCCTGATACTTCACCATCACCGGTCTGTCGATGTTCCTCGGGTCCTTGATCTCCCGGGGCATGTTCACCCCTGCGGATTCCAGCCATTTCCTCTCCATGTTCCTATCCGATTCCCACTCGAGCACCTTCCTGTTGCCGAATGTGGGAACGGGCAGCTCCCTGAAATTGTCGGCCCCCATGTACTCAACGAAGGAACCGTGAGGTATGACTATACCGTTCCTCTCGAGAATCTCGTCCGAATGGTCGATGACCTGATCGTATCTGTCGAGAGTGAGGAACTCATCCGGTTTGGCAAGGGGAAATGCATTGTAGAGTTTGGGGGGTCTTCCGACGGTGATGCCAAGGGTCCTGAAACCTTCCTTCTTGGCCCCGTGGAATATCTGAAGACTGGAATGAGAACAGACGGTGACGATGGTAAGATCATCCTTGTCGTATCCTTCCAGTACGCTTTTCACGTCGAATGCCTGCATTACCGGGTAAACCCATATTTAACTTATATCGGTTTCCCCTGCTTCACTCGAATACAGCACCGCAGTGCGGGCATATGGGAGCGGAGACCGGTATGAGGGCTCCACACTCGAAGCACTCGGCAAGCTCTTCCCCCGCTTCCTCCTCGTCGGATGGCATCTCCGTTTCCGAAAGCTCTTCAAGCTCTTCGGCGGGAGCTTCCTCAACCTCCTCTTCCTCCTCGGATTCCGGCTCCATCTCCTCCGTTTCCTCCTCCTCGCTGACACCCTCGACCTTGGGAAGAGATGCCGTGACGGGTCTTCCGCAGCTGGGGCACTCCGTTGCTCCGGGGGGTATAGGCTCACCACATTCGCATTCCAGCATCGCTGAATTCCACACCGCAGTGTGGACATATCACTGCATCCAGGGGCACCAGACCTCCACAATTGCTGCACTTCGCTTTCTCACCCGTCTGCATCTTCATGTAGACATATATGCCCACAGCAATGATGAGCGCTATTACGATCACCAGTATGATGATTATCAGCAGCAGATAGCTCGTGGGCTCCTCCGGCACGGAAACGCTGAACATTGCAACTGCCTCGTTGTTGCCGTAATCCGATTCGTAGGCGCCCTCACCCTCGTTCACCTTGCACTTCCATGCCACCTCCTCCGAGAAGGCGGTCTCGGGTTTGACGGTGAACGTCACCCTCTGGACTCCGAACGCGGGAATTGTGACGGTCTGCCTCGCATTGATCGCGGGTCCGGTGAACGTCACTTCCACATCATGATAAGTGAAGTTGCCAGTGTTGATGATATCATAGACAACGATGTATTCTTTCCCCTTGGTCATCTCGAAGATGCCCTTGTCGAAGTTGTATCCCTTCGATTCGGCCCTCTGAAGTGCCACGGTGAGATCCGGGGCCTCCTGGACCTCGATCGTTGTGTCGAGTGCATTGTTGCCCTCGTCGAACTCCCTCACCCGGTTCTCCGGATCAACAAGGATCTCCAGTTTGTTTTCACCAGGTGTGTCCAGCATCCAGAATCCCACTACCGTATCGGTGGCATTGCTTTCAAGGAACTCAATATAGGTGGAGTATTCCACCCACGAATCCGTGGAGTTGCTGACCACGAACAGTATCGTGGTGTTCGAGGCCGTCTTTCCTCCGTGATTGGTGACGTTCACCATCACGGATATGTTCGTTCCGAGATAACCCACACCCGTTTCCGAAGGTGACATGCCGGAATACCTTGAGGACAGCCTGAGTGTCCCCGGATCGATCCCTATCTCGGGCACATCCTCGATATCGAACACCTCCAGGGTCCTTCCGAGATGATTGTTGTCGGTCCTCTGCTCCTCACCGTCAAGGAGCTCCACTGCTGCAAAAACGGTCCTGATACCTTTCGGATACACCACGGTCCATCCGATCTCCACGTACCTGGAAGAGTGGCCGAGGAGACTGTTTCCGGGGAACAGCAGGTTATCACCGATGCTGGATGCCAGCGGGTCATTCACGAACTCACCGTTGAAGAAGAGCAGCCGGAAGCTGGGAGAGGAGGTATCCCCGATGTTCTCCAACGTGACATTGATTGTCAGCGTTTTTCCTACACCCGCAGAATCCACCTCCACACCGGATTGATAGAATGTGAGGTTGGTTATCACCAGATCGGGCAATGTCTGGACGTATACCTTCCAGCTCATCTGGTTGTTGGTCTCATCCGTCTCCTGTATCAGATTCGACAGGTCCATTATCACGAAGATATCATGATATCCACCGCTCCCGGGAGTCCACGGCACCTCAAAGGAAGTGGTTGACTCGGCCTCGAGCCGCTCTATTACGACGGACGGCTGGGTGGGTTTGAAGGATATCAATCTCCCGCCTTTTTCGGGATCACCGTCATAGAATCTGACGAATACGTTCAGGGCATCCGTCTGTCCCGAATTCCTTATCGTGGCATAGATCGTAACATCGTCTCCTATGTTGATAACCCCGTCCGGCAGGATCCTGAGATCATTCTCGCTCATGTAGATGTCAGGCTTGGACAGCACCGTCAAGGGGAGGAACGCGATATTATTGCTCTCTCCAGCTCCTTCCTCAATGAGATTGTCGTACGGGTCCGCAATAATGAAAAGAGTATGTTCCCCAACGGATTCTGCGCTCCATTTGAAGGAGATGTTCACTCTTTCCCCCGGCAGGAGATCCAACTTCCTCTCGGCTATGACATTCACATCGGAATCTATCGAGAAATGGACTACCACATCCCTGCCCATTGTCTTTCCTATGTTGGAAACCCAGGCCCATATAGTCGTATTCCTTCCCTCGGTGACCATGGAGGGAGCGACCCCCGATTCATCCGCACTCACCTTTATGTCAGGAGGTGTGTCAACAAGGATGGGGAACTCCCAGATGTTGTCTTCCTCGCTCTGTTCCATCACCTCGTCATCCTCGTCCAGGACGATTATGAGTTTGTGAGAACCTATCGGAAGTCCGGCGAACCATCTCACCGACAGCTCCACCTGCTCTCCTGGTTCCAGTCCGCTGACGGCAATGGGAGCGGAAATCCTGCTCGCTCCGTCTATGATGCCGTCGTAGACGGAAACCTTGAACTGCCCCGCGGTCATCTCCCCGAGGTTGGTAACCGAGAAGGAGATATTCACGGTGGTATTGATGGTCACGGGAACAGGCGCATCAACGTTGAAGGACCCCGTTAATATGGCAAGTTCCGGTAGGTCCTTCACGATCACCTGTATGGAATGAACCGAGTTTATGGGCACCCTGTCGAACCTCGAATCTATGATGGCGGAGAGGGTCACGGGACCAACAATCTCAGGTGTCCAGTTTACAGGTATCCTCACACTCTCCCCGGGTGGAATGTAGTCAACAGGTATCTCCAGCATCACCACCCCTCCGCCGAAGGCTCCGGTCCATGTCACATTGACCTTGAATGGTGTCTCCGATGGGTCCTCCTCTCCAACATTGTAGATGACCACATCAACTGTGCCCTGTGTGTTCAGCACCCATTCCGTTGTGTTCTCCTGCAGTATCACCTGATAGTCGGGTCCGGAACCTATGTAGTTCACCTGGGTGAAGATATTATCATCCTCTCCGGTCTCCCTCAATTCCTCGTACGGATCTATCTTCAGAATGAAAGTGAGATCACCCTCTTCAGCGGTCCACCTGAAGGGCACGGTAACGTTCATTCCCGCCCCCAGACCACCCACCTCGGCTGAGTCCACGACGAAGTTTCCTATCTGAAGCTCCACATTGAAATGACCGGCATCGAACTCTCCGATATTGGATATATTGCCCAATACGGAGACGGTGTTCCCTGCAATCAGCGTTCCCTCCACCATCAGGGACCTCCCGATAAGATTCGGACCACCGGGTATCGTGACGACGGCATCGACATCCCTTCCCGAGACCACCGTCGAATATCTGGGTGATGAATACCCTCTGAACTCGGCACTTATCCTGTAATTCCCGAGATAGGTCCTGCCGGAGGCCTTTACCTCCTCCTGAAGAAGCTCGAACCTGACCATCCCGCTCTCATTGGCCCGGAGGGTCGATACGGATATCTCGTTTCCCGACACGATCCTCGATATATGAATGTCGGCCCCGGCCAGGGGATTATCCACGGAATCCACGACCTTCACATCGGCCCAGTAGTACACATTGATGGAGCCGGAGCCAACGGCCTTGTACCATGTGGTCCTGCCGCTGGAAAGGTTTCCGAAGAAAGTTGTATTGATCAGGTCGGCCGTCCCGTCGATATCGATCGGTATCGTGAAATTGGCATCCTTCGACGTAAGATCGACCATCTTCCATTCAAGGTCCTCGACGGACACCACACCCCCGCTGAGTTCGAGAGAATTGTAATAGGAGTACAATTCGCTCAGGGATATCCGGTCCGCATACAGGCTTATGTTCACGGAGGGTCCGTAGAGGTTCAGGGAACCTTTGAAACTGTCCCCGTGAATATCCGCGACGGCCGTATCCCTTGCAACCATATGCCCTATGTCCATGGAGCCCCGATCCAACGTCAGGGTCGGACTGCCGGAACCGAGCAGATAGACATAAAGATCACCGCTGCCCCTGGATGACAGGCTCACATTATTCATTTCGAGGTGCCCTCCGTTCTCCACAAGTATGTATGCAGGTCCCTGGTCCGTGAGGAAGTTCACTGTCGTGTCATTGATGACAAGATGTCCTCCGTTGGACACGACCAGATGTCCGCTGAATGCATAATATGAAGGGTAGAACACACCGTCTATCAGTGAGGAGGTGCCCGTTATGTATATCGTGGAAGTGACGACCGTGTCCTGGGAGCTGCTTCCGAAGAACGAGGATGATGCGGGATCCACTACGAACCTCGAGAATCCCAGTGTTCCTCCCAGATCGGAAACGATACTTGTGGAAAAATCATCACCGGACCTGACCCTTTGGAAAATCTGTGACTCGTCGCCCTGGGACGGGAGGGTCGGATAGGAATCGAAGCTGGTCGATGCCGAGAGGGTCTCCCCGCTTATGGACACCCTCACACTGAAATCGGGCGTGACATCCGAATTGGGCATGGAATCATACGTGAAGATATCCGTGATAACGGGGATGACGGCCCATCCCTCATCATCGGTGGTGTTCCATGTCAGGGATGTCCTTCCCATGTATGATAGTATGTCGGATGTGAGATAGGAACTCGTCAACTCCGTGTTGACAGATCCCTCCACCCTGAGTACAGTGATTCCCTGGTCCTCTATCTGGATGTTCATTCCATCCGTAATCCTGGCTGCTATCCAGCGGTAATATTTTGCACTCGAGGACGAATCCTCGATAACGATTGCCGGATTGGATGGCTGGGCAGTGTTGTTGATGGACATCCCGACAAGATGGGCTTCGGCGCCGCCCGACAGCTTGAGAATGTTGTGACTGCCCGTGGAGAGGTTCGTTTCCAGATCTATGTCAAGGAAGGAGTTGATTACCGTCAGATTCGTACCTGAACCATCTAGTGTAATATTGCCTCCCCAGAGACCGTCCCTGGAAGCAACGTCGAAGGAGAACGTGTCCCTTATCTCCGAGTCCCGAACGAGACAGGTCGCACCCGAAGAGATGGACAGGAGCGGGCCGTCATCGTTGTAATCCCTGTCATCGCCGGAGCCACCATCACCATCTATATCGTAATTCAGGTTCGTCTTGTCCGTGAGCTCCTTCAGAACGGAATTGTCGATATCCAGGTGAGCACCCCCACTCGCGGATATCGTGCCGGGTCCCTCGACCAGGGTGTCCTTGAGAACGAGCTGGCTGCCCGTGCCATGAACGGAAACGTTCATCGCAAAATAGGGTTTGAGCTGATCTGTCTGTGTCGTGAGGACGGAATTCCTGAACTCCAGCTTTCCACCCGAACTCACGTTGATGGAATAGATATGATCATCTCCTCCCCCCAGGACACCGTCCGAGCCCACGTCCTGGGAGAGGGTAATGGTCGAATTGATGAATGTAAGCGTGCTGCCGGTTCCGGAAACGGATATATCCCCGTCAAGCAGGTAGTTGACACCGGTATATGTCCTTGTATTTCCCCCGGATACCGTAATGCTGCCTATGCTTGTCGCAGCATCGGCCCCCTCCCGTTGAGGTCCCATGACAGCCACCAGGACTGCGGTTGTCATCAGTGCCATCACGACCAGGGATGCCATCATCCTTGCCTTGAAAAACGAACGGTCATTCATTGGGTCCACCTTCTTCCTGAATGAAACGGTCAGTAAAACCAACCTTCTCATATTGGGCCAGATATCTGTTGTACCCCCATTTGCTCCAGCCTGTATTGAATATATATAGGTTATTCTTTAAATATATGATTCCAAAAATCTGGGGGAATGCACTCTCAACTGCCTCCGTTATCATCGGAGCAGCGCCCCGTCTCATGAACATGAAAGGCCCTGTCTGTATGTTCATGTCCCGGAATAGAAGGGTTTACATAGATAACCCCATCCCGTCATTTCCCGGGGAGCCCCCTGGGAAACTTTTTCTACCTTGTTTCCATTTTTCGGAAGGAGGCTTGAGTCGCGAATGTCTGGCAAATCCAAACCGTATGCCGGAGGAAATGCAGTGATCGAGAGGTGGGCATCTCTCGCTATCCTGGTGCTCCTCATGCTCACACCATTCCCGGATGAGATGCGGGGGTACCGATACGGTTCGGGATGTCAATGGAGCCATTTCGAGGTGCGGCAGGAAAGGGGTGAACCTTTACCATCCGTGATCGTTAACGAGGCCTATCCGGATCCCGATATGGACATCGACGGGAACGGAATTGCGGACCAGGAAGATGAGTTCGTCGAACTCAGGAACCTGTATCCGGGACCGTTATCCCTTGATGGCATGAGCCTCACCGACGGCACCTCCACATTCATTCTTGACGGCATCATCATGGATGGGGATTCCATACTGATGCTTAACAGGTCTCAAACGGGATTGAAACTGGGAAGGGACGACAGCGTTACCCTTCTGAACGGCAGCGGAGGTGTTCTGGATTCCTTCTCCTATTCCGGAGCGTTCAAGGGTGTCAGCTATCAGAGGTCCTCAACAGATATCGAACGATGGATGACAACGAAGGTACCCACACCGGGGACCGTCAATCTTCCATCACCCCAGATGTTGATAAACGAGGTCATGGTGGACCCCGAAGGGGCGAACGGAGGGAAACAATGGGTGGAACTTCTGAATCATGGTCATGGTTGGAACCTCCAGGGATTCACGCTCGGGAACCATGAAGGGGTGCGGGTGGAACTCCCTTCGGTCCATGTCAACGCCGGCGGGAGGGTCCTCATCCATCTTGGGCCTCCCCGGACATGCTGTCCGCATCCTCCCGACATTCCCGTCATCTTCTCGGACCAGTCGGATCCCCTTTACACATCGGGTGACGATCTGGAACTCCTGGACAGGGATGGATATTCCATGGACTATCTTGCCTGGGGGAATTCCTCCCATGTGGACAGGGCCACCGGAAAAGGGGATGGGGGCAGCTGGGATGGGCGGACCTTCGACCATGCAAACGGGTCCATGGTCGGATCCGGTGGTGACAATCCGGTTCCCGTAACGGGAAGGTCCCTCTCCAGGTGTCCTGACGGGGGGGATACGGACTCGCCCGCGGACTGGTCATACGGTCCCCTTCTTTCAGGCGGGACCCCGGGCTTTGACAATTCCCTTGATCCCGACATCCGGATCATCACGGGACCGGAAAGGATACCGATGAACGAGAGCGAATCCCGTACATTGCGAATCGGGCTTGAACCGGGAACCAATATGTCCGGGAACATGATTCTCCTTGTTGAACCCCTGAACGGTTCATGGAGTGCTTCACCCGAAATGTTCAACATTTCCGTGGGGAATGGATCGGCCCCATTTACCGAGAGCGTAACGATCCGGGCACCCGGGGACCTCGGCATCTCCCATACATGCGATTTCCGGATAAGGGTGTTCTGGGATGACCTGCCCTTTCTCGAATTCGAGAGCTCGTTCAATGCATACATCCCCTCCTTCAACGCGGAGCTCATCGTCGATGGACCGTTCCTTGATGGTTTCGAGAGCTCCCGATTTCCGGAAGGTTCCTTCATCGAGCTGAAAGGTCGGGTGAAATGTTCGGGGGAGATATCGGGCGGTTCCACGATGCTGCATGCGGCCCTGTACAACGCAGTTGAAGGACCCGCGGGACTCCCCGTGGAGGAACAGTGGTTGGAGCTTGAGGATCTCAAACCCACTTCCAGAAGGAGCTTCTCCTTCATGCTGGATACACTCGATCTGGAAGGCAATTTCTCCCTCGAGGTCAGCCTTGACCCCGGTGATCTGATCAAGGAATACAACAGCTCCGACAACGATTGGAAAAGGATGGTGGAGATCTTGCCCACCCATCCCGGTGAAGGTGTCTCGTCACTGCTCATCACCGAGGTCCTCTGGAACGAAACGAGGGACGGATGCTTCGTCAGGATCATGAACCCAACGAGCCTCGAGGTGGACCTCTCGGGAATCCGGCTGGGAATGGGTGATGACAGCATAGAATTCCCGGACGGAGCATCCCTGTCCCCGGATGGGTCCGCATTGGTCGTCTGGGGGGAAGAGGGGGCGGAACATGCTTCACCGGAAGAACCGGTATTCCGGGTCGATAATGCCGGGCCAGTATCCATGAGGATGAAGAACACGGCGGGATCCCTTTATCTGTCGAGGGGGGATGATCTTTTCCTCTCGACCAGGTTCAGAGATGGCATCGACAGTGTGACCCTGAAAAGATGTATGCTCCCGCCCCATGTTCCGGAAGATGAGAGGGCATCATTCCCGGAAGCCACCCATGGAACCGTCATCAGGCGCAGAACGAACGGTGAAGGCACTCCTCTGGATACCGATTCGAACCTTGACTGGGTCGTGGAAGCCGACACCGCGGTGATCTCCAGGGTCCTCGTTGATCCCGGACCGGAGGGTCCGGGAGAGTTCGTCTCCATCCGTTCCCCCGGCACCTCGGGAGACCTCAGAGGGTTCGGTCTTGTACGGGGAGCTGGAATGGTCGTTATCCCATGGTCCATTAAAGGTGGAAAGAACGAGATCACGATATCCATGGACCCCGGAGCCTACAGGGACAGGGAGGGGGCCGATCCCGACCTGTCCGTGATCGACGATGATCGTGTCAGGTCCTGCAGGGTTGAAGGAATGGCCCCCATCAACCTTCCGAACAATGGAGGTGAACTGGTCCTTGTGGACAGGGGCAACAGAGAAGTGGACCGGCTCTCATGGGGAAGGGAACACGACCTTGGACCTCTGCCGAAGGGGGTCGTGCTAGGGCGGGTCATGTCCCTGAACGATCTCGGCGGATGGAAGACTGTCGGGGACGCCGCGTTGCCTCTTGGGCTTGTGATGTCGGATGAAGGGGATGCGGGGAACTGCACCCTCAGCTTCAAGGACCCTCTGATGCTGGATGAATTGACCGGAAACGTTCGAAGAAAGGCAACCATAGTCCTTCCGGCTCTAACTTCGGAGAGGATCGCCGCATCCATTATGGATATAAGAGAAAAAGGATACCAGGTGGACCTTTTCATTCATGAACCCCCTTGGGGGAGGGATATCTCGTATCAGGTTGCGACCCCGAACGAGCATGAGACGGGGTGGATGAGGGAACTCACGGACTCCGGCATCGATGTTCTCTGCAGCGAGCATGGTTTCGGTTATTGGGGATGCGGTTTCATCCTGACAGATCACAGTATCGGAACGTTCGCGGTGCCTCGCGGGGAAATCTTCGAAGATGAACACCGGACATCCTGGGTTGTGCTCTCATCCGAAAGCGGGAAACCCGTTCCCGGAATGTCGATGATCGGGACCTTTCTCCTGAACGCTGACTGGTATGATCCCTCGCACCTGCTGGATTCCGTTCGACCGGTTGTCCCTTTCATGAACAACACGATGGATCCGGGGACCCTTCGTGACAGTGAATATCACGAGGTCCGGACCATCATGGGATGGGGAGTGGACCCTTCCTCATTCGTGGGTCCGGCAGCCGATCTCGAGGTGCTCCATGAAAGAGGGCCCCTCGATATGACGACATTGGGAGAGTTCCTTCGCTCCGGTGTCTCACTGGATCTGGTACTGGGAGACGGGAACTGCAGGGTCAAGGACATGTCCGCAGTGGAGATGATCTCCCGGGAGAAGGAGCTCGTCCAAGATGGCAGACACTGCCTGGACCCCGGAGCTCTTGGTGAGGACCTGCTCTCGAGAACCGCAGCGTTGATGGATGTCCTCCATGCGTCGGGGTCCGAACCGGACGTGGCACTGGAAGGACCCTCCATCAGCGAAGTCCCCGGAAACAATGTGTGGATATGGGATGGAGGGTTGGCTCTTTCTGTAATGGAGGACCCCCATTCGGGGATCCCCTGCTGGGTCGTCATTTTGACGGGGGATGAGGGGGGAAGGAACGACATCATATGGCCCTTTGAAACGGGCAGGTCCCCCTTACCCTACGGCTTTCTTCCCGCGGGTGCCGCTGATGACGCAATGTTTATGGATCCGAACGGAACCGACGGGGATGTTATCCTGGACAGGGTCTACTTCGATACCTATCTGAGGGATGATCCCGACGAAGCGGTTCGCATCATGAACCTCGGAGACGATCCATTGGATATATCCGGATACTATCTGACGGATGACGAGGGAATGGGGTTATCCTCCGACGGCGTGGCAAGGCTCCCGGAGGGTACCGTTATTCTTCCGGGGGACTGCCTCTGGTTGGCCAGGGACCACGGTGCTTTCCGTTTCCAGTTCGGTGTTCCCCCGGACCTGTCCCTTTTCAACTCGACTTCGGGACCGATCATGAGGGTCTGCAGCGGGGACCTCAGACTCGCGAACAGCAACGATTCCGTGGCATTGAGGGACCGTTACGGAAGGGTCATCGATGTGGTACCATACGGTGGAACGGAATGGAAGAACCTGTGGCCCCACTGCATAGGAGGAAGCTGGAGCGGTGAAGCCGTACCCGCTCCGGGATGGGGCAGGATACTGCACAGGAAGCTCACATGGAACGGGATCGGTGTTCCGGAGGTTAACGGTGCAGGGGATTGGGTCTCGGTCCGTCCTCTCTATCCCGGCCAGTCGGAGATCGGACCTTTCGGTACCAGGGCAATCACCTCGATGAAGGTGGGTGTCTGCCCAGAGTCGGGAAGCGAACTTCTGGATGAGATGATATCGGGGGCAAGGAACAGCATCCATGTCAACGTGTACGAGCTCACCTCAAGGTGGATAGCCGCATCCCTAGTGGGATCCGCCCAGAGAGGAGTGGAGGTGAAGGTCATCCTGGAAGGGGGACCTGTTGGAGGGACAACCTCTTTTTCCGAACTGGCGGCCGATATGCTAACCGAGGGTGGTGTGGAGGTCAGATGGATGAGCAACGACATCCCGGAGGATATCAGGGACAGGTACAGGTATGATCATGCCAAATACATCGTTGCGGACGGAGAAAGGGCCCTCATATCAAGTGACAATTTCAAGGACACTTCATTCCCGAGGAAAGGCTGCGGAACGGGCTCGACAAGGGGATGGGTGATCGCTGTCGAATCACAGGGCATCGCCTCGGACCTCGAGAGGGTGTTCGGATCGGATTGGGCGGGGGCTGACATGATTCCCAACAATCCGGATCGGGACATGGAGGATGCGGAAACCGATTGGTTCGGCTCCGTTTACGGAGAATGCGGAGGAATGGAGAATACCTCTCCTTTCGAAGTGGAGAAGGCGTCCACCGGTCAGATACTCATTTCCCCCGACCATCTCTCTCTACCGGGAAATCCCCTCATCGAGAGCATAAGGAACGCCAGGAGCTCCATCGACATGGAACTACTCGACCTTTCAATGAATTTCGACCTCGGAGGGGTCAAGCCAACGGAAGGGGCCCTGAAAGAATGGGATGTCGATGCAGGAACATCCCCTGTCACCAATCCCTACATCAACGAACTCGTACGGGCCGCTGCAAGAGGTGTGAAGGTGAGAATACTTCTCGACGGTTCCGATTTCAACGGTGATGGTGAGAGGGACTCGGACCCCCTTGCGGAATGGTTGAATACAATCGCGGGAGAGCTCGATATCGAAGATAGCCTGAAGGTGAGGTCCCTCCCGATTCCCTTCATGGACGGAGAAAGGGAGATCGCCCTGCTGCACAACAAGGGTGCCCTGTTCGACGGAAGGCAGGTATGGCTTTCCTCGTTCAACTGGGGGCCGACATCCTGCCTGGAGAACAGGGAGGTGGGCATACTCATCGATTCGCCCGAGACCGCAGGATATCTGAAAGGTATGTTCGAACATGATTGGGGAGCTACGATCTTGGATGATCTTGACCTCGAGGTCCGGAGGGCATCCCTCACGAGGATCGACAGGAACAACATGGAATGCGGAATATCACTGGATGTCAGGTGGGAAGGGCATGAGGATCTGATGATATTCGTGGTTGCGGATGAAGGGTCGTCCAGCTGTAGAGAGTCGGAGAGCATTCCCCCCGGTTTCGACGGCACTGTCCATTTTGACTTCGGGATGGGGGTCCGGGAAGGAGAAGGCCGGGTATCCATCGGTTTCATCTCGGGAGACAGGTCCTATGAAGGGATTGTCATCCCCTTGACCGAGAGCGAATCGTACGGCGAAGGGTATGCTCACAACATCTTCACCCAACCCTTCATTCCGCTGCTCCTGATATCCTCAGCGGCAATTCTCATCTCCCTGGGCAGGAGCTTCATCGCCCGGAAAAAAGGGAGGGAACCCTCCGGTTCCGTATTTCCTGCCGAGGAATGATGATTTTTGATTTGGCTCCCTGGACATAAACTATATAATCGCCTTTCCTGATAACCGAACAATCCTACATTCTGGTTCGGGGGTTGGTCATGTTCGAAGTCGATGTCAAGGTTGAGACTCTGAAAAGTGTTTTCTCGATACTCACTCCCATTGTGGGTGAGGTCAAACTGGTATGCGACAGCGAGGGGTGGAAGATCAAGGCCGTGGACCCCGCTCACGTGGCCATGGTGGAACTGACGCTCTCCAGGGATGCTTTTGAAAGGTACGAGATAGAGCCCATGGAGCTGGGCCTGAATGTCGAGAGGATGCTCGAACATCTGAAGGGGGCAAAGAGCGATGATATCGTTCAGATGAAACTGGATCCCGACAACAGGCTGGTGGTTTCCATGTCAAATCTGACACTGAAGATGCCTCTCGTCGATTCATCCGGTTTCTCGGATCCGAAGGTACCGAACCTTCAGCTCCCCGTGGGTCTCAAACTCAACTCTGGAGAGCTCCAGAAGGGCCTGAAGGTTTCCGCTTCCATTTCTGATTACATCACCTTCGACTGCACGGAGGGGAAGCTGGTCATGACATCCTCCGAGGACCTCTCCTCGATGACCCTCGATCTGATGAAGGGGGAGGAATACGAGGAGCTCAATTTCGAGAAACCGGCGAAGAGCTCTTTCTCTCTCGATTACTTCTCACAGCTGATGAAGGGCGTAGGTCCCAACAGGGATATCGAGTTCAGCCTTGGAAACAGCTATCCCCTGAAGATAGAATTCGAATTTGCAGAAGGCAAAGGACACGCACGGTACCTTCTCGCTCCCAGGATCGAATCCACCTGAGATGACGGCATCCGCATCATGTAATGAACATTTGGTTCTTCGGGGTTTCAGAGTTCCATTTCGTCAATGGAATGTCCGTGATCCGGCGGGGCCCTTATTCTCAGTCTTTCCTTCAATTTTCTATAGAAAGCATATCTGTTCAGGTTCAGAATGAAGTATCCCAGAAAGAACGGGATGGATACCAGTATCATTAGAAGGGGTGTGGACCACCAGTCGAGATATCCCCTGTTGCCGAACCTGGAAACATCGATTATGTATATCAGCACCTCGGCCAGGGCCATGAATATGAGGAAAATTCCGATGGTCATGAATGCTGCAGAAAGAAGATATGCCCCGATCTTCCAGGGGTCTAAGGACTTCTTCCTTCTTCTCGGTGCGCCGTGGGCCATCAAATACCACCGTTACGTTGGACTAGGACGTCATCCAAGTATTTGTGATTTCCCGTCCGTGAGGGAAAAGATGCATCCGTCCAGGAAAAGCCCCTTGTTAATTCGAACACACACCGGATCAAACGAGAGGGCCGCTTTCCTTCACGGCTTCCTCCTCTTCATGCTCGCTCTCACCCTTGATATTGAGATCCTCACGTATGATTCCCCTGGATTTGTAATATTCGTAAAGAGCCTTCTTCAACCCGTCCACGGCCAGAAGTGAACAGTGAACCTTCACGGGAGGCAGGCCTTCCAGACCTCCCACAACGTCATCCCATGACAGCTTCTCGGCTTCCTCCAGGGTCTTTCCCTTGACCATCTCGGTCAGCATCGAAGTGGTCGCTATGGCGGAAGCGCAACCGAACGTCCTGAACTTGATATCTGTTATCCTGTTATCCTCGACCCTGATGGAGAGTTCCATCATATCACCGCAAACGGGATTGCCCACTGTCCCGACTGCATCGGCATCCTCAAGTTCACCCACATTCCTGGGATTTCTGAAGTGCTCGAGCACCGTCTTTGAATATTCAAGTCTTTCCATGCGGATCACTCTTTCATGTTGTATATCGGTGACATCGCCCTCAGCTCGGATACTATGCCGGGCATGACCTCTATCACTTTTTCTATGTCATGTTCGGTGTTCGTTGGATTAAGCGTGAAGATCAGGCTTCCGTGAGCCTCTTCATGCTTCAGACCCATTGCAAGAAGGGTCTTGGAAGCCTCGAGCGTCTTCTGCGCGCATGCCGAACCAGTGGATACCGATATTCCGTTCAAGTCGAGCATCAACAGCATCGACTCGCCCTCGATATACGAGAACCTCACGTTGGCGTTGTTGGGCAGTCTGTTTTCGGGATCACCGTTGAGATATGATTCCGGGATGGAGGTCAGACCCTCTATCAATCTGTCCCTGAGAACCCTCATCCTTGCCGGGTCCTCTTCCATCCTCTCCCCCGCTATCCTTGCCGCGGCTCCCATTCCGACAATGCCGGGAACGTTCTCGCTGCCGCTTCTCAGATTCCTTTCCTGCCCGCCCCCTTTGATCAGGGAAGTTATCTTCACACCTTTCCTGATGAAAAGGGCTCCCACTCCCTTGGGACCCATGAGATCGGGGGATGAGAGAGTGGCCATATCAATCCCGCATTCCCCGACATCCACGGGCATCTGGAGAGCGGACATTGTCAGATCCACGTGGGACAGGGCTCCCGCGGAGTGCGCAAGCGATGCCAGTTCTCCGGCGGGCTGCACTGTCCCCACCTCGCTTGAAGCGAAAGGAAACGAGACAACGGCCGTTTCTTCATCTATCATCCTCTCCGCCGCTCCAATGTCTATCCTTCCGACATCATCCACGGGAAGATATTCAACAACGTATCCGCCGGATGTCAGGGCCGATGCCGTGGCGCGGACCGACATGTGATCCACACTGGATATTATCACCTTCCTCCTTTCCTTGAGGAAGGGGAGGACACCCCTCATGGCAAGATTTATGGATTCCGTGGCCCCGGAGGTGAATACGATCTCGGAAGGATCCGCCGAGATGAGGGACGCAACATGTCCCCTGGACCTTTCCACGGCTTCTCTGGGAATCCTCCCCAGCTCATGAATGGACGACGGATTGCCGAAATGCTCGGTGAAGAAGGGCAGCATTTCCTCGAGAACCTCTCTCCGAACAGGGAGTGAGGTGGCCGCATCCAGGTACACACGGTCCATCGATTTCCTCCAGCCTCTGCATATTCTGAAGGAAGTATAAAAGCTTCTCACCTAACGGGTCTGGACGGAGCTATTCGCCCTTGCCCCTGAAGTAATGCTCGATTATCTTCTTCTGCCCTCTCCTCAGGGTCTCGGATACCGAAGCCGTGGATATGGAGAATATCCTGGCGAGCTCCCTGATACCTATTCTCTTGGGAAAATCATAGTATCCCCTCTCAAGGGCTGTCTTTATGATCCTCTCCTGTCTCGGAGTGAGTGACTCCCTGTCATCGATCGGCTGAATCATGATGAGCGTGGAATCTATCCCTCTCTTCTTCAGACTTTCAACCAGTTTCTGGAGCTGGGCCTTCTCGTTGATTATGATCTTCCATTCCACCCATCCATGCTTGTCGGTGGTTGCCGAAATAAGAAAGCAGCCCGATTCCAGTATGGACCTGCATCCCCCGCAGCCCTTGGTCCCGACTATGATGATCACCCTGTCCCGGTCCACCTGGCTGGACCTGACGAAATCCACTCCGTCGAAATCCCCTATGATCTTGTCCATCATGGAGGGATCGGTCCCGTTCAGTTTCACCTCCGCAAGATCCTGAACACCTTGATCCCCGAAGGGTATGGTATCCAGGATGTGAACGGTCACAGGAAGCTGGTTTGATAGTTTTCCAACCCAACTTTCTTTCAAGTTCACGGAGAGCACTGCCTCGTACACCATCTCACCACCCTCCGGAACCGTTATGAAGGTTAATTAAGACTTCGGCCCTTTATATTCATTTTTCCCATTGGAAATTCGTAACCCTCGATATCGTGATCTTCCCCCTCTTTTTGATCCGGTCCTGCCGTGTGTGTCGGATGTGCTAATAGAGGGAGAAAGATTATAGTCCTGTGGATGAATATTGTCCGGACCTCATATGAATGAAAAGAAGGGGAAGGTCTCTCGAAAGTCAGAACAAGCGGAGGAACCCGAAACTCCCTCTCATGATGAGAACGAGGCATACCTGGACGACGAGCTCGAGGAAGATGACGAGGACACCTGGTGGTCCAGACCCGATGGCAGAACAGCAAGGGATTGGATAATGGACGAAGTGGAGAAAGCCCAGTGGGACAGCGAGGATAATCCATGGAAGAGGGAAGCTGTCAGGACCAACGAGGAGAAGAGATACCTCGAAAACGAGGTCATGCGCCTTCAGAACAAGGTCATGCTGCTCAACGGGGAGCTGAACCGGATGAGATCACCCCCGCTGATAGTAGGGACCATTGTGGATAGATACAAGGATGATCAGGTCGTGGTCTCGACATCCGGAGGGCCCTCCTTCGTGGTGAAGGTACTATCGACGATAGACAAGGATTCGCTGGAGATCGGAACGAAGGTTTCGATGAACAAGGATACAATGACAGTGACCGGGATCCTCCCCTCATCCAAGGACCCCCTGGTGGGATCGGCGGAGATGGAGGAGCGACCCAAGACGAAATTCTCCGACATAGGAGGGCTTGAAGAGCAGATCCGGGAGCTCAGGGAGGTCGTGGAACTTCCCCTCCTCAGACCTGACCTGTTCCGGGATGTTGGTATCGAACCTCCTAAGGGGGTCCTGTTGATAGGTCCTCCGGGCTGCGGCAAGACCCTTCTTGCCAGGGCCATTGCAAGGGAGACAAAGGCCACATTCCTGAGGATGGTGGGTTCGGAACTTGTTCAGAAGTACATCGGCGAGGGTTCCAGGATGGTGAGGGAGCTTTTCCAGCTGGCGAGGGAGAAGAGCCCCACGATACTCTTCCTTGACGAACTGGATTCGATAGCCGGAAGGAGAACCGATTCCTCCACGTCCGCGGACAGGGAGGTCCACCGGACCATGATCCAGCTACTTGCCGAACTTGACGGATTCGACCCGTTGGGAGAGGTCCGTATCGTTGCTGCCACCAACAGACCGGACATACTTGACCGGGCCATACTGAGGCCGGGCAGATTGGACAGGATAATAGAGATCCCGTTCCCGGACAATCATGCCAGGAAGGAGATATTCAAGGTTCATACAAAGAAGATGAACCTCGATCGCTCCGTCTCCCTTGATGAGCTGGCATCCCTTTCAGATGGGTTCAGCGGGGCACAGATCAAGGCGGCCTGCACCGAAGCTGGCATGCTTGCCATCAGGGAGGAGAGGAAAAGGGTCACTCTCGATGATATGAAGGCCGCCATAAAGAAGATAAGGGAGACCAGGAGCGAGGATACAATCATGCAGTTCAAGGAGCTGCCGGTTCACAAGGAAGGGTACTCCATGTTCGTTTGATCCGGGGCTCAATGTATCCTGGATCCTACTTCCACATCCTTATCGATCGTAAGAACGGAGACGACATCGCCATTCTCGGCTGCAAGGAGCATCCCGTTCGATATCTCCCCTCTCAGTTTGGCAGGTTTGAGATTGGACACGACTATTATCTTTCTCCCCTTCAGTTCATCAGGTCCATAGTGGCCCTTCAATCCTGCAACAAGCTGCCTTGGCTCGTCCTCTCCAAGGTCCACCTTGAGGAGGTATAATCTATCCGCTCGTGGATGATCCTCCACTTCCAACACCCTGCACACCCTGAGGTCCATCCTCATGAAATCCTCGAATTCGAGGATCTCGGGGCCGCTTTCCTTCTTCTCTTCGTCCATCTTCTTTTCCTCCTTTTCCGATTCCTCGGGTTTCGATCTTTCCAGCTTCGTGAACAGGGGCTCGGGCATCTTCAGGGGGTGCCCCGCCGGGAGCGGCTCGAATGCTGCGTCATACCTGGTCGCGCCGGGACCATCAATGCCAAGCATTTCATACCATCTACCGACCCCGTGAGGAATGTAGGGGTACATCCCGTAGGTCAGGAACCTCGCCGCATGGAGGGCCACATTGATCACGGTCCCGCACCTGTTCCTGTCCTCCTTGATGAGCTTCCATGGGGCCTGCTCGTTGAAATAGCGGTTTGCTTCATGCACCGCGGCCATCATAGTGTGTATTCCTTCCTTCAACCTGACCTTCTCCATCGAGCCGAGTGCCCTTTCGTAGAACTCCCTGATGGTATCGAGGAAATCCGCATCCCTCTTTGACAGCTCTCCCCTTTCGGGAACCTCACCGAAATTGGTGGCTGCGAAGGAGAGCACACGGTGAAGGTAGTTTCCGAACGCTCCGAGGAGCTCGGTATTGTTCTTCTGGATGAACTCATCCATATCGAAATTGGAATCACCCCTCTCCGGCATGTTCACCGATAGATAGAACCTCAACGGGTCCACCGGATAATCTTCCAGGAATCCGTTCACCGTGGCACCGTGGGACCTCGATTTGGAGAACTGCGCACCGTCCCATTGGAGGTATTCGTTCGAGGGCACATCGTATGGAAGGTTCAATCCTCCCAACCCGAGCAGGATGGAGGGCCAGATGATCGTATGGAACGGGATATTATCCTTGGCCAGGAAGTAGTAATGTCTGCAATCCGGGTCCTTCCAGTATGATTGCCACAGATCCTCCTTTCCGGCATTCCTCGAGTAGAGCTTCGAAGCCGACAGATAACCACAGACCGCCTCGAACCATACATATATCCTCTTATCCTCATATCCCTCGACCGGTATGGGAACACCCCAGGTCAAATCCCGGGTGATGGCCCTGTCCTTCAAGCCGTCCCTCATGAAATTGAGTGTGTTGTTCCTCGTATTGGGCCTCCATCTGTGCATGCTCCCCTCTACAAAATCCCTCACCCTGTCTTCCAGACGGGAGAGGAGAAGATAGAAATGTTCGGTCAGCCTGAATTCCGGTTCGCTGCCGCATATCTTGCATCTTGGGGCCAGAAGCTCCTTTGCATCCAATACCCTGCCGCAGTTATCGCACTGGTCACCTCTGGCTTCCTCGTAACCGCAATGAGGACATGTTCCCTCGAGATAGCGATCGGGCATGAATCTGGCACAGGATGGGCAGTAAGGGGATTCCTCGGACCGCGTCTCAATATATCCCTTTTCCATCAGGGAGAGGAAGATGTCCCTTACCACGTCGAAATGATGCTGTGTATGGGTCTTGGTATAGAGATCGTATGCTATACCGAGGGAGGAAATGGTCTTCAGGATGGAAGCATGATTTCTCTCAGCCACCTCTTCCGGCGTCAAACCCTCCTTTTCGGCGGTGACCATGATGGGGGTCCCGTGCATGTCCGAACCGGACACGAAAAGGGTGTCGTAACCCATCATCCTGCAGTACCTAGCGAAAATATCAGCAGGAAGCAGACATCCTGCTATGTGCCCCAGGTGGAGAGGGCCGTTCGCATAAGGCCATGCAGCTCCGATGAATATCTTCCGGTTCGGCATATCATCGGAAATGGAAAGGTTCTATTTGAATATCGGGGATGAGTGGGAGATCTCGGGATGAATGGCGAGTTCTTCCGCATGCGGGGATGCACGGAGAGACGGAGACAGGTGATATGCCTCCGAAATGAGGGGGGGCATCAAACAGCCTTTAGATAGCCGAGAACGGGTTCGTAGAGCAACCCCTTATCCAGAAGATTGGATATCACCTCTTCCACGGTGTCCCTGGAGAGCCTTCTCTTCTCTATCAGGTCCGTGAGTTCATCCCATCTCGCTCCGCTTCCCTTATCAAGCTCGGTTATGAGCTGGATGACCTCGTCCTCGTACTGTTCCAGGGAATCCTCTTCGTCATTTACTGTATGTCTCTCACCGGCCCTTATCATCTCTATCTCTTTCAGGAACCTTGTCCTGTCGATGGACATCAGGGTATCCCTAACTATGGAATCGGCCAGCTCCGACACTTCCTCACCCCCCCTCGGCTCGGCGGGGGGAGGGACCTCGAGCCAGCTCCCCGGAAGGGCCCTGCCTTCCAGTTTCCATATCCTTGCCAGGGCATCCCTGGCAGCAATGAGATGCCAAGTATCCCTCTCGACCCTTTCTGATGGTATTATCAATTCCGGATTCAGTGTGATCACCTTTTCACCCCTTCTCGAGGTGAACGTGGATATCTTTCCCACGACGGTCACGAAGGAAGGAATGGAAAGATCCTCGATGGTGGGGAGAAGGCCGGGATTGAACCGGCCCACGGTGAACGAGAGGCCGCCCGTGGCATCGGCAACCCTCAACCTGAAAAGTGGTGATTCCTCAGTCCCGATATCGTCCTTCTCCATAAGGACCCCGGATATCACGGTCCTGTAAACGTATGCTCCGGTCGGTGTTATGAAATGCGTTCTGGGGCCGTCATCGATGGGAGATGTGTCCTCCGAGCTCAGAAGTATGTCCCGAATCATCAACGGAATGGCAGGTTCCCTCCTCCTCATGACATCACCTCCAGCAGAAGGGATATCTCCTTCTTCAATACCTCCTGGTCGATTCCCCCGGTCATCCCGGTTACCGACAGGGTCACCCCGTAATCATCCGGAAGTGGATCACCGGATACGGTCCAGGTCCTGCCCACCATCTTCGATGAAAGCTCATCGACAATTATCTCCGGTTCCATGGAGGATCTGACCTCCTCCGATATCTCCTCCATTGTCCTTCCAAGGAGAGATTCCACAAGGGTCCTGCCGCCCTTGAGCATCAATGTTCCGGAGCCATCATCGAACACTGCCCTTACAGCAAGGTCCTCCTCCCCCTTGACCCTTCCGTGAACGGTGCACTGCCCCTTTACCAGCCTCCTGCCGCATTCGACGCATCTTCTGAAGAGACCCGAGCCGGAAGGGACACCGAGAACGGTCCCTCTTATCCTCACGGGGCCCGAAAGTCTGCCTTCGAGAAGTTCCAGTATCCTTGCGTCCTTGGGAGCCATGAGCTCCTCAAGCGGAGGCAGTCTGTCATCGGCAAGCCCCCTGACAATGGTCCCTCCGTCCAGGTTCAATTTCAGTATTCCCCTGAAATCCTTAACGTAACCTCCGGTCAACCTGTAACATCTCCCCTCCTCGAGGGGGAGAGGGTCCCAGCAGGTGAAGTCCATCCTACCCGTACTGTCCGCAAGAACGCCCTTCATTATCTTTCTGCTTCTGTCCTTGACCTTGAGTTCGCTGCTCCTGATCTCTATCACCCTTGCCTCGATATCGACCTTTCTCGCCCCGCTCTCGAGTTCGGCGATGGTCTGCGGTATCCCCTCCTCCATTTCCGGGACAAGACCTTCCCTATCCTGGGTGGATGTTATCCGCGATCCCTTGTTGATCACGATCTCCAGACTGTCCCTGAATCTCCTGGCGGAAACATTCTGGAGAAGCAGGAAATCCCCGGGCGAATAATCGAACACCGTCCAGGCCGAGAACTTCACGGTGGTCCTGGAATCGCCGAGCATTCCGTAATAATACTCACCTTCCCCGTCCTTCCTCGTTCCCTGATGGAGTGTTATCAACCGGGCTCGAACGGTTATACCGGTCATACCCTCCTCGACCTCGCCCAGGTCCCTGAGGACCCTTGTTTCCGGCACCGGACCACCGACATCGAACCCGAGAACGGATCTCTCCGCTTCCTCGATTGATATTCCAAGTTCCCTCGCCAAACGATGGACCTCTTCCTTCGGGTCCATGTTCCCGAGCTCCAAATCCCTTTCAAGCGTCCCGTCTGTTTCACTAACGGACGCGTCCTTTTCTGCTCTGGACATGTCGAATCCTCGGATACCACCATAATTCGTGAATTAAAAATACTGCATTGGAGGGGATGAGCGAAAGTGAAATGACCGCAAAATGGATATCTACGAAAAATCTATCAAATGATGGGACATATAGGTAAGAAGATCCCATTCATCAAAGACGGGTCAAAATGAGGATTCCTGGGAGAGTTCCAATGACGAAGAAGTTCGGTTCCAATGCACTTGGAAGGGGATTGAAGGCGTTGATAAAGGATCGGAAGGAGAGTGGTTCCGGACAGGACCACAAGGAGCTCGAAAAGGAAAGACATGCCAGGAATATGGAGTTCTACGGCTCGCTTATGAAGAAATATGTTGCCTCCGGTGCCGATGATGAGCTCATAGAACAGATGTTCGAGGACATCAGAAAGCACATGGGGATATCAAGCAAGGAGCACGAAACACTTCTCTCCACACTCAGAAAGAGGGAGGTCCCGAAACCGCAATCACCGAAAGAGCAGGAGATCGCACAGTCCGAGATAAAGGAGGAACTGTCCAAGATATATCTGGAACTGCAGAAGGGAAAGAAACGAAGGAAGAACCACTTCAAGCAGCTGGAGGAGGATCTCAGGAAGGGCAGCAAGGATGCCATTCCTCTTTCCAACGGGACACATGAGGAGAAACCTTCGGTCAAGAAGGTGATTAAGAGAAGGCTCGTGGCAAGGAACCTTGATGAGAGGGCTGGGATCATCACCGCTCCCAAGGGTGCAAAAAAGGCAAAACTGGAATGGCTGGACGAAGAGGAACAGCCCATAATGATGCCGGCCCCGAAGGAGGGACTGGAGGATGAGGAGGAACCCATCAAGATGCCTCCACCAAAAAAGGGACTTGAAGAGGAATCCGGTCCACCCCTTGAGATGCCTCCATCGGTGGTTCCGACCGGCCCTCCGCCCGGATTCGAGATGAGGGACGTTGAGGAAAGAGACCATGTCAAGATACCCTCAACGGAAGCTGCGGCCGGAAAAACGGAAGGTATTGAATACATGGCTCCGACCGGGAAGGATGAAGGGGCAGAGAGCATATCGGCGATGGAAGAAAAAGGTGAGCCGAGGGAAGTTACCGAGGACATGCTCACAAAGGGTCCGGAAGAGGAGGAGCTCGAGGAGATGGAAGAGCTCGGGGAGGAGGAAGAGGAGGGAAGGCCGGGGGGGGTTCCGGAAACGGAAACCGGAAAAGGCCCGGTACCGGATGAAGAGGGAGAGACCATGGAGAGAGCTCCCGCAAAGCCCGAGGAACCTGAAAAGGTGAAACTCGATGATTCGCTCCTCTCCCTGAAAATGCTCATAGAGGAGGAGCAGTTCGACGAGGCTCTCCGCATGGCCGAACGGCTGCTCGAGAATGAACCGGACAATGTTTCCGTTCTGAACGAGAAGGGGGTCGTTCTCTACCATCTCGGAAGGACCAGGGACGCCCTCGAGGTGTACCGCTCCATTCTCGACATCGAACCCGATTCCGTCGAGACACTGATAAACTATGCCACAATACTCTCCCTGGAAGGGGAGCTCGATAATTCCCTGGAATACCTTGACAAGGCTGTGAAGAAGGACCCGTATTCGGAGGATGCCTGGAACAACAAGGCCGTGGTACTTACACGGGCAGGCAGGCTCAGGGAGGCCCTGGAATGCCTTGATGAGGCGCTGAGAATAAACGAGAAGACACCCTCCACATGGATGAATGCCGGGATAATACTCGAGAAAATGGGTGAGATCGGCCCTGCAATGGAATGCTACCGGAACCTGCTGGAACTGGAACCCGACAACCAGGTGGCCATTCAGGGTATAGAGTACTGCAGGTCGCAGCTTAGAGAATAGAGCTGCACATGCCCGAAAGCTGCGGACCGCACCCGTGGTCATGATAACCCATGATTGCCCTGCCGGTCCCGGATCGGCCTCACACAAGCCGCCATTTCTTGTACGCTTCCACTCCGGGCGTGAAGCAGTAATGTATGGTCCGGAAATCCTTCTTGAACTCCCTCACATCCTCCTTCACCTTCAGGGGATCCTCCTTGTCGATAAGCACCCTCTTGAAGAACTCGGCGACCTCATCCATGTGTGACTCCTTCATACCTATGCGCGTCAGCTCCTGGGAGCCCAGCCTCAAACCGGAGGGCCTCATGGCCGTTCCGGGGTCATCGGGAATGAGGTTCTTGTTGGTTATGATATTGGCAGTCTCAAGGTCCAACGCACACGGGGCCCCGCCTCCCTGGGCCGAAACGTCCAGAACCATTGCGTGGGATCTGGTGAATCCGTGCTGTTCTCCGAGCACGTCGAAACCCCTCTCGTGGAGCGCCTGCGCCAGTGCCCTTGCGTTCCTGATGACCTGATCCGCGTAGGCCGCTCCGAATTCTATGTGCTCCGCGAAGGCTATTCCCTTTGCGGCCATCGTCATCAGATGATGCGAGGAATGGGTTCCGGGGAAGACCCTTCTCCTGACAGCCTTCCACTGGTCCTCATCCCTGGGATTTCCTATAATGACGCCTCCCTGCGGGCCGGGGAGGGTCTTGTGCGTGGAACCCGTGACGACGTGGGCTCCCTCACGAAGGGGGTCCTGGAATTTTCCCCCTGCTATCAGACCCAGGACATGGGCGCCGTCATACCATACATGACACCCTATCTCCTGCAGGGTGTCCTGCAGTTCCCGAAGGGGTGCGGGGAAGAGGAACACCGATCTCCCGAAGAGACAGAGCTTGGGGCGATGCTCCAGGAGGAGCTTCCTTGTGGCGTCCACGTCTATGTTCATCAGTTCCTTGTCCCAGACATATGTCATCTCCCTGCCGCCCCTTAGACCCCCCGCGCCGAACTTCGCCGAGGAGATATGGGCGCCATCATTCAGATGCGGGGCAAAATAGAGATCCCCCGGTTCTATGAATGCAAAGAAAGCGGATATGTTGGCCGTTGTTCCGGAAATGGGCCTCACATCGGCTTCCGGGGCCCTGAAGAGCTTCTTCGCAAGGGCCTCCACCCTTGTTTCCACCTTGTCAACGTATATGTTCCCGTTGTAGTATCTCTTTCCGGGAAGCCCCTCGGCATACCTGTCCGTGAAATCGGATACCTGCAGCTGTCTTGCAAGCGGGGATACGAGGTTCTCGGAAGCTATCATGCAAAGGGAATCATGAAACCAGTCAGTATGCGTGTCCACCTGTTCGTAGATGTATCTGACGTCTTCGTTCTCGGGAAGTTCCAGGGTCATTCTAACACCTCGGAGAGTAAAAGGGAAGATGAACATTAACATTTCCCATTGAAGTGGAGGTCCCATCCCTCATTCTTCCGTTGGTGGGGTAAGATCAACCTTGCTGCAGGATACGATACCCCGAATGGAAACGAACGGAACCGTTCGTGAAAGGAAAAAGGCCCTTCGGGAACCTCCGAGGATGACGGATGCCGCCATGCGGTATCGGGGGAAAAGGATATTACATAAACATCGATAACAGCAGCGTGAACGGTGTCAAGGACCATCCGGAAGGAACAAGACCCTGGCAGAGGGAGTACAGAAATGATGCGAAGCTGTGGGAGGCGGTCTCGAGAATTGCAGCCTCCCTGCTCGGTGGAGGTATCGGGACCAGGGAGGAGCTCCAATCCGTGAAGCTGGAGATCGCCGGGGAAATGAGGCTCTCCACACTACCGACGAATTCCATGATACTTGACCGCATCCTCGATGAGATGGATGAGGTGGACCCCGAGCTCCTCATCCTCCTGAGGAAGAAACCATCCAGAACCCTCTCCGGTGTGGCGGTGGTGGCGGTGATGACATCTCCCCATGACTGCCCCCACGGGAAATGTATATTCTGTCCGGGAGGCACCGACTGGAGCTCCCCGACCCCCCAATCATACACCGGGAGGGAACCTGCGGCCATGAGGGCGATTGCAAACGAATTCGATCCATACAGACAGACGCTGAACCGCATTCGTCAACTTCAATCCGTGGGGCATCCCACCGACAAGATAGACCTCATACTCATGGGCGGCACGATCACGGCAAGGGATCCGCAATATCAGGAATCCTTCGTGAAGGGATGCCTGGATGCCATGAACGAAAGGGTCTCGAAGGATCTGACCTCCGCACAGGAGGCAAATGAAAAGGCATCCCGCAGATGCATCGGAATGACTTTCGAGACGAGACCGGATTATCTTGGCAGGGAAGAATGCGACAGGATCCTGGCACTTGGCGGCACGAGAGTGGAGATCGGTGTCCAGTCCACATTCGACGAGCCGTTGATCCTCTCGGGAAGGGGGCATCTGAACAGGGACACGAGAGAGGCCACCATGACTGCAAGGGATTCCGGTCTGAAGATCGGATACCATCTCATGCCAGGCCTTCCCGGATCGGACATGAAAATGGATGTGGAAAGTGCGAGAAGGGCATTCACTGATGAAGGGTTCATGCCCGATATGATAAAGATCTACCCGACTCTGGTCCTATCTGGAACAAGACTCTTCGATATGTGGAAAAAAGGGGAATATGAACCCCTGGACACGGAAAGGGCCGCAGAGGTCGTGGCACGCATCAAGATGATAACACCCCCCTGGGTGAGGATCCAGAGAGTGCAGCGGGATATTCCTACAAACATGGTGGACGGCGGGGTGGACATGTCTAATCTAAGGCAGGTGGCCGCAGGGAAGCTCGAGAGGATGGGGGGGAGCTGCAGGTGTATCAGATGCAGGGAGGTGGGACATCGGATCAGGGACGGATCCCCCATCCCCCGGGTTGGCGAGGAACATCTCGAAAGAAGGGAATACGATGCCTCGGAGGGAAGAGAGGTCTTTCTCTCGTTCGAGCATGAAGGAACGGATTCGCTCCTAGGCTATCTGCGCCTGAGAAGACCCTCTGTCCATGCCCACAGGGAAGAGGTCGAGGGGGCCGCCATCGTAAGGGAGCTGAAGGTCCTGGGGCAGATGGTGAGGATAGGATCGGGGCCGGGAACCGACTGGCAGCACCGGGGGCTTGGAATGGCCCTGTTGAGAGAGGCCGAGAACATTGCGGAAAGCGAATGGTCCATGGACCGTATCCTTGTCATGTCGGGGATAGGAGCCAGGGAATACTACCGGAAAGAAGGGTACACAAGGG